>Ga0326512_10000015_pt1 | contig 137108 bp, 119 predicted proteins | sample 1_2617_0518_D_FD_203652 | JGI IMG/M metagenome (GOLD analysis project Ga0326512, IMG submission 203652) | Bovine rumen microbial communities from UC Davis, California, United States - 1_2617_0518 | ecosystem: Host-associated > Mammals > Digestive system > Stomach > Rumen | place: USA...
GTGCACTTGCTGACGAAGAAGAAAAGAACTCTCATTAATGAGAGTTCTTTTTTGTTCTGTTATTGTATTTTTTGTGGTATATAATTTTCCACAGTTGCATGAATCCAATATCCACGAACATCTTTGTCTAAGATCACTCTTGTTCCGACATGAATAAATGGAATGATTTGAATTGTATTGTTTACATCTGCAATAGAAGCTGTCTGACTCTTGGAAACATATAATGTGAAGAACTTAGTATATGTCCCCGTTGTATGAATCGTAAACTTGTCAAGACTTTCGGTGATGTGAAGTAATACATACAATTGGTTTGTTGTCATACTTCCATCAAAATGTGTCATGGGGAATAATGGATTTGTTAAAATTTCTTTTTTCCATGCTTGATCAAAATAGGGGAGAATCTGATAATTTGGAATTTCTCTCATGCCCAAATCATCTGATGTGGGATGATAGATCGAGACACCATTGATTTTGGGGATATTATAATAATCATTATAATCGTCATACTCCTCTTCATTCAGATATCCGTTATTCCAAGTATCCATGATATTTGGTTCCACATCTACATTATTCGGATTTGTAATGAAACCCATACTAATATCTTGAAGGTTTGTATGATTGGGATATCCATAAAATGCATATCGCATGTCTTGTCCGATTAATTCATGATTGGACAAGAAGGCTTGTTGATAGGATGTGTATACATTTCCTTCCAAGTCAATATAAACACTATTCTTATTTGACAAGAGTGTGTCATTTACATCATCTACCAATTCAATTAATTCAAAATTCTTTAAAGAAACCAAATTGATTAATTGGAAAGATGTTGGTGATAAGATAATCAGATTCTCAACACCTTTGAGCTGACGACCGTTTACCCAGAACTCATATCTTCGTCTGGACAGGGGTGTTGGAATATATCCGGTTACATCAATGAATCCATTCTTGGGAATATTGTAACAACAATATCTACATACATGCAGATGATTAGAACGAACCACTTGTCTGTATTCTCGATCAAATCCTGATAAATATGGACCACCGTTATTATATGTTAATCGCTTATCATATTGCTCATGACGAATATTGGAGATGGGATAACGAAGTTTGTTAATTGCATCATAGTAATACTCGAAAGGATTCATCATATATGTGCCATCATTTGTAATCTGATCATCGGATGCTTTTTTGTATGTTACCGAGAGATTGATGTCGCATGTGCATGGTGACGAATATGGATGATTTGGAATAAGAACGAATTCATCTGGAATTTCCATATATAATACATATTCCGAAGGTATCTCAATCCATGCATCATCGTTTGTTGTGTAATTTGGTGTGATCATTTCCTTTGACACATCAATATTGATGAGACCACCGATGCAACCATAATCGGAATCATGTAACACTGTACATGTGTATGAATTATTGTGATCCAAGTCTACATTCGAATCGATAATTCGAATGACTTGATTCTGATTTTCATCCACATCAGTAATTCCATGGAATATGATGGATGATACATTCCCATCATATTGAGATTTTCGATTGTCAATACAAATCAACTTGATATCCTCACCAGATAAGAAATTATCAATCGGCTGTATGATTGTTGCAACATATGTGTTCTGATACAATGGCATTGGCGTGTGTGTATCAACCAATGGATTCTTTACCAATACATGATATTCTTTTGCTGTTTCATGGATCGTGATTCTATCACTGCCATAATCATGGAGATATACATCCATGTGACAGAATCTTGGTTTGGGTGTATATGGTCGATCTCCTCGATGTGGCAACCTGTTCCGTTTGATTTTAAATACCATTACATTCTCTGCATCATCGAAATCTGGTTTGCTATCATGAAAATATGATTCCCAGTTTTCTTTGGATTCTTGTGCTTTCGATGTTCCAGTTGCATCATAATGATAGTTTTCTTCCAAGTCCAAATGCTTTCTAACACATAACTTATCATACACATCTGTTTTGATTTCATCCGGATCATCTGGAATATTGTTGTTTGTTGACAGAATCGGTTTGAAACGAACATTGCATGTTTTATCATGCAACGTAATTTCATCAAATACATCTGCTGTTTGATATGCGAAATAAATGAAGATTCTGTCTGCCTCAGGGAACTCTTCATTGTTAATACCTTCGATATATACACGATTGAACGTGCGTACACGATAAGCATCATATGCATCTGTGTCATCAAAATTGGTATAGGTGTATGTGCCAGCCGCGACTGTCTTGACAGTATACGATGATGGTTTAATCCATTCCTTCTTGTCCCAATTATACAACAACACTTCTAATTTACTGGACATGGGAATGTCACGTACATCAAACTCATATGTTCTGGGAAGTCTGGTTCGGTCATTTGTCATATAGGTTTGTGCAGCTTCATATGATGTGACATTATACCACGTTGTTGCATGCTCTGGTTCATCCAAATAAGATGCTAATCTGGAAACCTTATCTTCCATGGATTTTATATCCAATTCCGATTGTTCAATTTGCCGTTGTAATTTGATACGTTTACTTACCGTGGATGTCTGATCCAATTGTGTATGGAACTCTTGTAATTTGTCTTTTTCCTTTGCAATCTTCGATTCTAACTTCTTCATCATTTTTTGATATGTGAGCTTTTCCAAATCCATCACATTATGATCATTTGGTTCGTCTCTTAAAATCGGATACAATTCTGGATCTGTTAATAAAGAACGATTTACATTCATTAACTTCACGCACATATGTGGCAATTCATTCTCATAACGATGCCAACAATTCCATCCCATAAAATGGAAACGATAATGTTTATGTGCTTCATCTGGATATGGATTTGGAATGATGTTATGGAACATGCCATTCACACGAGTATATACATAATCCCCATGTGTGTAAACATACACAGGGTCCCCAGGTACTGATAACATATCGGGATAATCTTCATCGTAGAATTCTAATTCTGGATCATAAGATGGATTATAGTACATCTTGTACTCTGAATTGGAAAATTCATCCAAGAAGTTGGAAATGTTATCATCCAATACTGTACATGAGATATTAGTTGTAAGATACTGATGAATCAATGTGGGATCTGTAATGGGAATCCATTTTGCATGACGGTGATCTACTCGTGCTTCCACGAATCCACGAGACTGGGAATGATCAATTGCTGTGATATAAGCTGGGAAAGTATAATGTAACTCATCATTTGTTGTGATATAAATCTTTTGATTTTCAAAGTATTTACCACCGATAGATGTAACATCATAACCGATTGCGGGATCAACTCTCATTGTGATCTCCGGATGCATAATTTGTGATGGTTTGAAGAATAATTCTGTTGTTGGACAGCTACCGATATCGCTGAGAATGAATCGATTGATATCCTGATTTGATAAATAGATACGATCAATCGATCCCGGTAACATGGTTCTCTTTTGTAGAATCATTTCTGAAGTATGCTGTAATTGTTGATACCGATTACCATATAACATCTCATAATTGGAACCATTCACTTTGGATACAACCGTGCATCCATTGTTGTTTACACGCATATCTTCATGAATGTTTTGCAAATCCACATGTGTATTTGTGGTATGATATAACATTTCCATCGATTGTAATAATTGTGCAGAATTGCTGATTCTACGGAATGTGATACGACCATGACGGTCTCCGATCTTGGTTCCGTCTTTTCGATAGAATGAAAACGTCAAATTTTCCAATGTAGTTCCGTTAAAGAATGCATATTCACAATTCTTACGAATACCACCATGTCTTTTCACAACATATCTTCCATCAATATATTGGGATGCGACATTGAAATATAAATTCTTTGTGCTTGATGTGGACGGTTCTTTCGATGGGGGATATAGATGATTATCATTTGAAGAACTTGTTAACGTGACCATCATGTATGATGGCTGTTCATCCCATGCCGAAATTGTGGTATCTCGATCATCTGGTAATTCTATATCGTCATATTCTTGAATCTCATCAATCACATACATGTCGAATACCTGATTATTCATTACATATGCCACATGTTCTTCCATGTTTGCAATGTAATTATTTTTTGCATCTTCAATGGATGTTAAGATCTCTTGATAAAGATCAAAATCATTTAGATTATTTAATAATCCATTACGGAATAAAGCCAAGTTTTTATACATTGTGGATGGATGATCTTTGAATGTCGTACGTGCAGGTGATTTATTTGTGTCATCCAAATCAGAAACGGCATTTGCAATGGAATCACGATTGTAAAAATACCCATGGTCAATCTGCAAATGTAATTGTTTGAATTGATAAATGTTTTGCTGCTTATGGAATTTCTTGAAATATAAATACAGATTCCGAACACGACGAATGGTATTTGTTTTGAATCCATATCGATAATACATATGCTTCAAACACTTCAACCACCAATCAATACTCCGATACAAGTTTTGATACGTGTCACGTGTAATGGAAAGTGGATTTGTCCACACCCTTGTTGTACCAAAATTCCATTTATAATCAGATTGCAATTTTAAATACACATCCAACAAATTGTCCAAAATACCATTCGTGGTTCCATGTTTCAAAAACGGCTCATTCTCAATGAAAGAATGCAATGTGGTTTGTGCATACAAATCCAGTTTTGATGCTGCCGTATTCTGGAATTCCACCAACGCATCATAAATCTTTTCCAATGCTTCTTTGGAAGATTCTACGACGAATGTATGGTTTACACCAGTCTTGTAATTCGTTTCCAAATAACTAATGAGATCGTGAATACAGTTCAAATATTTCGTACACAACTTAGCCAATTGCGTTTCATAATAATAAGAAAATATGGTATCGGCTGGAGATGTTCCCATGAGCCAATGTTCTTTGTCAATCGACATGTTATCAATTAACATATACTTCGTGTCTGTTCGTGTATAATCTTCAAATGCATACGTATACGCATTATTATCCACATTATTCAGTCCCCTCTTAATACCTGGGATTCCGTAATATAGATGCACATTCCCATCATTCAAAGGATTTGACGTTTCTGAATCAGAATTAAAACTTGCGTGGAATTGCGAAAAGTTCATGGGTATGGTTGGTTGATTTTCAAATGCTTTTGATATGTTATAATCCAAATATCTTTCATCAAATTTGTCATTTGTTAAGATATGATAGAACATCGCTTGTGAATTATCATCACCATCATTCAATACAGAAAGTGTATAAAATAAGTAGTTCAATGCAAACGGTGCTCTTTCGGAAGATTCTGTATACTGATGGATCTGGTCAGATGTGATATTCGCACGATCATATTGTATCTGAGACCAGTTTGTGTGAATCAAATCCTTTGTATCAATCTTACCACGTAACATGTCAGACATGACTTGCACAACGGTTTCGTCCGAATATGTTCCATATAAGATCTTCGACAATTTCATCAATTGATTTTCGACATCCCAATATCTGATAAAGCCAAGATAACGTTCTGTCTCTGTGATGAAGGTATCATAATCCAATACATCTGTCAAGGTAAATGTATCATCAATTTCTTGTGCACTTGGATAGAAGGTATCCGTATATAATACGAAGAATTTGAACATATCATCTTCATATAGATTGTCATTGATATAGAAGGTATTCTCGATTCCTTTGAAACGTTTAATATTGGGATATGCAAATACCCATGCTTGGTCGTCTTTAGAATATGCCAATGAAATGAAACACTGTTCTGCGATTGGTCGATTGAATCGATTTGGTGATGCCTGCTCTAATAAGAAATTATCAATATCAGCTTGTATGTTATTGAATACTTGTAATGATTTACAACCACGATATGGATCCGACAATCTTTCCATAAGTGCCTGGTATCCGCTTCCATAGAATGCTGGATGAATGAGATCACGATAATCATATTTATTATCCCAATCATCTTTTGAGTAGAATGTTAATTGATCAATGGATTCCATGAAATCCGAGAATTCTGATACCAAGTCTGAAGAAACCAGATTTGTCAACAATGCACCTTTCACATATGCTGTATAATATGGATATAAAGACTGGTATACATTCCTTAATGGCTCAATTACTTTCGTTTTGAACTGTTCATATGTTTTAAAATCCTTCATCAATAATGCTTCTGTTACTTTGGAAATGGTTTGACGGTGTGTTTCCATATACTGATACAGATTGACACATTTCACCAATACGTCAAACTGTAAATCATATGTTCGATCAATACAGATTGGAGGTGTGCAGATGGGTGGATCATAAAAGGGTGTTGCATCCTGTGTGGAAGCAATGATGGGATTTCCATCCAAATTCACAACGGGATTATTTAGATCCGTATAAACAGGACGATTATGTGTGAAATTCATATAGTTTAATGCGGGAAAAATACCATTGATTTCATGTAAGAATTTTGTGTGATAAATCATCATTGTTAAACCAGTAGGCTGATAACGTTCCAACATTTGTAATGCGGCAGTCTGTAAATGGGGAATCCATAGCACACCCTTCTCATCAATCGTACCAAAGTTTGGAACAACTTGTACTTGCTTGGCATAATCATCCATATAAATATCAACAATGCAATTCTGGGATACATCAGATATTTTACAGGTGTCAAACTTGAGATAGGTTCCATTAATGTCAGATGGGGAAAGTTGCATTATTGTCACATCTGTTTGGTCGAGTTTATAAATGATGACTTCCGCATCGCCCAAACCGCCATATGCAAACTTAAAACGGAATCCATAATCATTGAATCCCACATAGAATTCATTACAGATTTTGCCATTGATGGTACACATCAGTGAGAAATCCAATAGTTTCGTATATGCATTCGTGGTGAATTCCGACACGTGGATGTATTGTTGATTTACAGAATCATGCATCTTGTTTAACTTTTGACGAATGAATTCATCACGTTCTCCAAAGTGTAATTGATCATATGGAACATCTGCAATGTAATAAGAGGATCCACGTTCCATATGAATGCTTTTATCACTCAGATTATCAGCATGATAGATAACAGCATGTGTATTTACCAACATCTTACCCATGGCTCTACGTAATGTTTGTTCATACGTTTTTACCATGGCATCATCCACATCTTTAAAACTATAATTGGATTTGGACAATAACTCCATTAGCTTTTCAAATCCATATTTGTTACCCATAATTCCGAATGGCTGTTGCTGTAATAATTCAGAATGGGTTTCTTGTAAACGTTTATAACGATTTCCGATATCTACCCAACTGGTATCATATGCTGTGAAGTATTTGTGAAACTCATAAAACCAGTCGTTGTAATTCATTTTCATATCATCATCTCCTACAATAAAAGTTACAGATTCGTGAATGGGGGCTATTAGCCCCCATTTTTATTCTTCCCATATTTTCTTGCAAGCCCTTTTGAGCTCAATCAAAAGTTTGTTACCAGCAGCATTTACCACAAGTGATGGTACCATACGTTTTAACACAGACGTTGGTGCTTGGAACAAGTCGATTGGTTCGTCCGGACGGAATTCGGAATATGGTTCCAATCCATCAGGAATGATTTCTGAGATAACTTGTTTACATGCGGAATAGTCTGCGATCTTATCTCCAACAGATACTTCATCATCATGTGCGATATAAATCTCCACTAAGACATCACAATAGATACCCTTGATGGAAGGAGTTTTCAATGGTTCAGTTGGACGATCATACAGTGTTCCCAATTTGTAAACAGTACTTGTACCATCATACTTATCCAAGATCTTACGCTTTGCACGATTTTGTTTAAAGTGTTCAGATACAATTTTAAACAGAGAAGGAGAGAGTTTATCCAAACTCTTATTTGTATAGATACGAACATCTACAACCTTACCTGCGTTCTCTGCTTTTTTAATTCGTTTAAAGGAATCATCTTCTGCAGTTGCTCCAAATGCTTTCAAGAAGTTGTCGACGGATTTATCACCGACATTACCCAAGCCAAATGTTAATAATGGATCTCCGACTTCGATTTCATCACCGACTTGTACAATCTTATCCACATCTTCTGTCGCATCTAATTTGATGATTTCTTTCATAATAACAGTCGTTGACATTTTTTTGGACAGTCTTGTTGTCATCGCACCGGCATCTTCATATGTGAAATAGTTACCATAGAATGCCACTTTACCAATCGGACCAACATTCATACGAACTTGTCCCATGGAATCTTTCGTAAAGTATTTTTCATGATATGCCAGAATGTCATTCTTTTTAAATGATTCACCGGGTTGGAAATTTGGAACCAATTTGTTATTCACATAGAAGCCAGAACCAGAGTTGAATCCCATCTTATCTCCCACAGGAACTGCTTGTTTCTCTTGGTTCTTATATTGGACGATCATGTATCCATCTGCAATCTCCAATACTTTACCATCATCTTCTGCCATGACTGAGAATTCCTCCGTTAAATACGCAGGTGCAATTTCATCAACCCCATTTGAAATTAATGCTGGTTCGGCACCAGCTGTGGATACAATATGACCAGATTGTGAACAAGCCATGGCAATACGAATCGCATCATCTCGAGATACTGTTCCGGGTGTTAATAATTCAGAGAAGGAAGATAATTGTAAATCATCAAATTCCGTATCTTCTACAGAATTTGTGGACGTATAACCACGAACAGATTCAATCTTAGGGTCAGCGGTTAATTGTCGTTGCATACCAACATTAGCAGAGTTTGGTGAAGCCATGGCAATCTTACCAATCATGGAGTCATTATAACTTCTTCTCGCTTTATTGTAAGAACGTGTATTGTTGATACCACGGAATCCTTTTGTGGAAACAACCTCACGTGCATGCAGTTCGATTACCGGATTCAATGCAGAAATTTGATTACATGTTTCCAAATTGGTTAATTCTCCAATGATACAGTTTGGATTGAATTGAAATTTGGATTTACGTGAACGGGAACCAACCTTATTGTTGTACTTAGACATTTCTACCGCCAAATGATAATGTATCATTGCAGGAATAATTTCCGAACAACGAATGCGATATAATGAAGAATTAAATTCGCTCGTGTAAGTATTATCACATAATAGATGTGTTGCATACAATAATAATCCACACAATGTATCTGGCATATTATAATGATGGCAAACATCTGCAGTGATTGCATCCATGAAGAAATTATAATACGTAATGAACGTTGTTAATTGTGAATATTGAGAGAAGAAATGTTGGTTGAATAAATCGACATAAATAGAATTCGATTCCATAATCGGAATATCAAAATCGGCAAAGTTATATGCCTTTGTATTCAAACGATAGAATCCATTGAATACCAATTGTCCATAAATGGTATTTCGAATGGCGATAGATTTATCTTTGAATGGATATACAATGTAATTGGGATCCTTGAATCGTGGTTCCACAATCCGATATTCCACACCAGATTGTTTTAATAATGAAGAGATACCTTCCCACGCAGCAATTGCAACACCCATTGGGACTGTACCACCAATCTTAATGGTAGCATACATACTTGTCTTACCTGGCTTTGTTTTGTAGAATTCAGATTGTAATGCATCTGGTAATAAATCAACGATTGTTTGTACGATTGTTTTGTCTTGTCTGGTCTTGGAAGTTTCTGTATTGACAACAACTGGAGTTTGTCCAATCATACCACAACAGAATTCATCTTGATTTACAGTAACGAATTGCCATTTCTTCAAACAATCATTTCTATTGAAACAGAATTCTGCATTTGCTTCTGGAATGGTGAAAGAATACCACATTTTTGCAAACTCATCATATTCAATGGTGGATACATATTTCATATTGGAATTGATGTTAGAACCTAATTTCACATACTTGTTTGTACCATCTGGCTTCAATTGTTTTTCTGCCAATTTGCGTAAAGCAGTTAAGTCAACCAATGATTTGGTATCATATCGAGCCAATGTAATCTTATTGTAATTGCTTGTGATAATGGCAGTCTTCGGATTGATCTTTAATACTGGAATCGGAAAGTCCTGTTTGTCAATGGTATACCATGTGCCATTCACAAAGAAACGACCATTAAACATCTTAGGAATGAAGATATGAATGATATTCTGCAATCCACTTTCTTTGCTTTTTAATGTAATCTTCCAGTCATTGATCATGGAAACTGCATTGGATTTATCTTGGATATCCACATTTGTGACAAAGAAACCATCGGCTGGTTTGGACAATCCCATGAGTGTGGCAACAATATCACGGTCCATCAACTTGGATTCATATTCCTTGGTAACACGTGAAAATTGTGTACCACGTTTTGCAACACTCGTTGTGGTTGTTTTTAATGGACGATATGGTGCGGGTTTCGGTACATCATCCACTTGTACCAACTTATTGAATGTGACATTGTTCAGTTTCAGATTACCCATTTCTTGACGCAATTTCTCTTCACGAGGACTGGTGGTGGTATTCATCACATCTTTGTTATTCGCTGGAGCCGCGTCAATTTTCTGTGCCGCTTGGTTGATTAATTCCTTTTCTACGGGAGAATCACCAAGCTGTGACAAATCATCACGAAGCTTTTGTGTTTGTTGTGGATTGATTTGTTGATTGGGATTGATGCGTTGTTGTAAATCGGCATTAATGGCAAATGCTTTTGCATCATATAATTGCTGTTTATTTCGTTTTACAAAGTCATCTTGAGTTTGTGGTTGTTCATCATTTCCATATTGATCAAAGAGATTGTTGATGGTAGAACGAATATCACGAATGGAATTCCGATGTGTATCTTGCAATCTTTGTAAGTTCTCATCTAATTGATTGATACGGATACCATCATCCTTTGGTTTTTCTTCGATGGATTCTTTTTCATCCAATTGATCCATCATGCGATCTTTCTCTTTATCTGCTTCTTCTGCTTCTTCGGCATCTTGTTTGATTTCATCTAACGAAGCCGCTGCTTGTCTGGACTCTGGAGAAGACACACCGGGGGTGCCAACAAATTCCACACCGATCTTATTTAACATTTGACGAAGACGCATGCGATCACGGTCTTCCCATGCGGATAAATCAAACTTATAATCTTCATCACCAGAATGGAAGATAATGGTCCATGATGCCTTTTTAATTTTCTCCTTTGGAGAAAGTGCATATGCTGTTAATAATGCATTCACCAAGTCTGTTCTGAATGTCTCCATTGTTGGATTCTTATAGATACGGAATCTGCGTGTATCAATCCATAATACTTTCTTTTTGGAGAAATTTAGTTTATTTGCCATTAAACCAAATAACATAAAGATTTGATCTTGAATCACATTTGGTGCCATTTGTTTTAATGATGGAGAGATCTTACTCATTAACTCTGATAATGGAATATACAAATTCTCTTTATATGTTTTCTCATAAGGAAACCTAATTGCAATGAGATTTGGTATCATCTTCTGGTTTTGTGCATAGACAATCTTTTTGTTATATTCATTTTGTGTTAGAATATAACGAACAGGTCTACCACCGATTGTGTCAACAAAACGACATGGTATCAACAAATTCTTATAGTTCATCTTTGGTTGTGGAAACATTTTAATCATTTCTAAGTCATACTCATATGAGTCAGACAACAAAAAAATGGAAATATCCGAATTGTCCGATGGTAACCGGAATCTTTGTTGTGTGGGTAAATAACTTGGTCTGGAATTGAAATCTACAGCCATGATATATCACTCCTTATAAATTTATTTAAGATAAGAAAGGAAAATTTGTTATGAAAAAAACGTATTATTGGACATGCCCTACTTGTGGAGCTTCTTTAGACCCAGGCGAACGTTGTGAAGACTGCAATCCTCGTGAACGAATTCCATACCCGGATGCAAAGGGTTACAAATCAGTCGACCATTGTGATCGTAATAGAAAGGAGATGAAAAGAGATGTCAATCTTCATCGATAAACATGTTCGAAATGTATGGAAAAAATCAACATACTCATTCCCCGTTATACCAAATAAAGCATTTAATACAGAAACAGAAACTCCTGGTGAGTTTAGTAAGAACGTTCCATCCTACAAAGACAAACTAACATTTGTTACAATGGAAGATGTATTCGGTGGACAGTTTGAAACAAACCATGTCTTATTCAATCCCAAACTGTCAAAGGAACAAAATGAACGTATCTTAAAAAATGCACATTGTTATCATTTCAAACATCATCCCATTGCAGATGATGATTTGGATATATTAACTGCATTTGATGAAGATTCGTTGGATGAATTTGTGATTGCATACAAAAAATTTCTTGGGATGGAATAAGATATGAATGAAGATGGTACGGGGGCATATGCCCCCGTACATTATTCTTCCTTGAATTCCACTTTGATGGTGTGGTCAACGATATTTGCCAATCTAGAAATCGTTGTAATAGATACCACAAGTTCGTCTTTATGTGTGGACATTTCATACTTGACCACGAATTGTCCAATGTTATTTGCTATTGTAGGTTTCAGCAATTTGGACATGCGTTCACGAACCATTTGTGGTGTAATGTCGAATGTCTTAACTACGAATTCAAACATCTCGTTGAACTTGCAATCTTCAACGGATGTGAATACCCAGCTATTGACAATCTCCGATAAATCCGCTTTGCACAACTTAATGCGACAAACCATCTTTGGCTGTGTTTTGCGAATTTGTGTGAGTATCTCTCCAAGCTTGGACTGAGATACTGTGTTGGTGGACGAGTTCAACATCTTCACGATTGGAGTGGACAAGGAATCGATGTTGATGATGTTCTCGTTGATAGCTCTGCATAAGGCAACCATGATTGGGTCACCGTTCACCTTCTTGGACATATCAATCTTCTCCTGTGTGGAGATGACTTGTTTCAGGTGTTGCATTGCTTCGGGTTTCATTAAAGCTTTTGCTTCTTCAATTGACATATTGGACATAATCAGTCCTCCTTTCTACGTGTTAATTATATATGTTTTCATAAAAATAAAAATTCTATTTTTTTAATTTTCTATCTATATATAATTAATATGATATAGAAATATATCATCATAATTATTATAAGTCCAGCTCATGACTTAAGAAACCGAGCGTAATTAAAGGAGGAATTCATTATGACAAACTTTAATTTTGAAAACATGACAATTTCCGAACTCGAAACAATGGCAAAGTATTATAGTAGCCATTCCGTTGATTCAATCAATAGAATGGTTAGAATGAACAGCAGAAGTTCGTTAGTATCTGCTATTAAATATTCTGCAAAATTTATGACAGAACAGCGCAAAGGTGTATTTACATTCAATGATAATACTAACACTGCTGATGCCAATATTAAGAGTGCTAGTGCTGCCACAGAATATGCGGATGCAATCATCAGAGGTGAAAGCCCTGAAGTAACACAGGCTCTGCTGAAAAAAGTATTCGGGTATTAATATTTAATATTTAATCAAGGAGGAACTTATCATGATGAAAGAAAATAATTTTGAAATCAAACTCCCAGAGCATGCTCTGGGAAACTACTTCGCACAGAAAGCGACTGCTGAGGTGTATACCCAGTATGCCGAATATTTCGGTGAAGAGAAGGCACAGGAAATCTTCCAGAAAACATGGGAGATCTTGGCAGAAGTCGACAAGCTCGAAGCAGAAGGCCGTGTGGCTGAAGCAGATGAGCTTGAAGATGAACTGGATGAATACATGGAAGATATCATGGATAAGATCGATATGATCGAATCCATGGAGGATTCCGAGTATGACTAAAACAATATCCCCCGGCATATGCCGGGGGATTCTGCTGATAGTTGATTTCAATATTAAATCATTTTTCTTTTATTTTTTACCATTTCAAATATCTATCAAAACCGTCTTGCTTCGGATTCTGTTTAAATAAACCATCCATTTGCACGATGCAATATTCGATAATAGCACGATTCAGTCCTTCTTCGGTTGACATTTTTCTATGTTCCTTGACGTAGGACTCGGTAATGATTGCTTCACTCATTTTCAGAATGACAGACTCACTCTTGACTTCTTCATTTGGTGTTTCGGAAGCTTGATCGGGTTGTTGATCCTGTGTTTCAGGAAGTGTATTTTCTTCGGCTTTTTCTTCTTCATTCTCCTCTTCCTTTTCGTCTTTATCTTTTTTCTCCTTGGATTTCTTATTTAAAGATGCATCCAAGTCATCGAAGACGGGAGCTTCATTACCATTCACAACAACATTTGTGACATCATCCACAATGTCTTTGGAAACCTTATTCATGAGACGTTGACGGAATTCGTCATAGTTTTCACAACCATCCAACAATTCCTTTGTCTTCAGAGCAGCTTCTTTTACAACTTTATCTGGATTCTTATTCAGTGTAACTTCTTCTTCTGCTTCATCACATCTGTTATTGATTTCCATGATGATATCTCCGATCAACGGAGATTTCAGTTTATCACAAGAAGATTTCAAGTAACCATAACAAGAACCGCCATAATTGGTATTGATATGTCGCATAATGGTTTGGTCAATCATACCATCCAAATCTTTTGTATCATCATGCATCATGGCAGAAATCAAATCCTTCAATACATAGAGGGATAGTTTCTCACGGAAATTCACTTTATCAAACTTCTCATGTTCAGATGCATCTTCGGGTGCTTTGTGTTTATCTTCGAATGATTTATCAGTTGTCTTAATAATATCATCCAACAAATCTTTGATATCAGGCATTATGTTTCACCTCACTTATTAGTTTTAACTTTCTTGCCAGAGGATTTTGACATATGTTCATCACATGCTTCTCTCAATTGTTCTGGTGTTGCATTTGCAGTTGCTTCAATATTCGGGTCAATTTTATATTTAGCATTGATCTTCTTAACATCTGTCAATACGTTCATAACAGCAGCCATCTGCATTACCAGTTTCTTGAGAACAGCAGCTCCTCCTGTTCCTTGCATGTTGCTTGATATGGATCGTGCTTTCATTGCTGTTTCTCTCAATGGTACTAAAACTTTATACAATTTCTTTTGTGTTTCAAGATCAGCATTAAAGTTTTGAGCATTAATATTTTTCGCAAGATGTTTTAAAGTTGTATTGCTATCCTTGATTAATGCATCAAGTTTCTTTTGGAATTGTGGAAGAACTGATGTGGGATCACCATTTGTTTCTTTCCAGATTGTCTGTGAGACTTCTGTGATGTCTTTTGTAAGTTCAACTGCTGCAATTTTTTCAATACATTCAGTTGATAATTTATATAAACGAACACCATCGATGATACCAGCGATTTGTCTTGCAAAGTCGAAAGCACCACCAGTTACAATAGTGGCTAATGTTAAAATAACCTTTATCGGACTCCATTTATATTTGATGAAAATGTTTGTCAGTTTATGTTCTTCACCGATATTTTTCTCATCTACTGTCCATACACCAAGAATCCATGCCCATAATGTGTTACCCAGAATTCTGGAATTTACGGATTCCTGGACGTATTCTTCATTATCTACATAATCCCATAAGTAGTATTCTTGTGTGACAGCTGCTCCGAGATCAACAACTTTCGATACACGTCTTGTTGCTCCAGTGAAGTTTTTGATGGCTTCCTTGATACCAGCAATTTCTTCTTTCATCGGATTATCATTCAATTTCAATACTAATTCATTGAGAGCATGATTCAGATTCTCCAATTCTCGTTTTGCAGTCTTATCGAATTCTGCGGATTTTACGGCTTTTACAACCGTATTATTCAGATGCTTGGAGTCACGTTTTACATTATGGAAGATTTCTTGTAATGAAACTTTGTTGTCATTCAAATCACCGAGCACTTTTCTGACACAAATATTGACCTGTTTAGAAAGAGAGCCGGCTGTTTCCAGAACCATTTCCATTTCATCATTGGTTAAATCATCAATGGTATATTCCAAAGCACTCAGATCGTCATTTGTATCGGTTGGTGTTGTACCAATAGCACCACTACCATCATTCAGAAATTCTTTTAACTGACCCATTGGCATTGTCTTAATCTTTTCAATACCCTGTTGAATCATATCATCCATGGACATATTATCGATATCCATATTACCCATTTCCGCATTTCCATCTGTATCTGTAGAAGATGTAGAAGAAGTATCATCAATATCGGTTTCGATATCATCTAAGGAAGATGCTGGGTCTGTTGGATCTGTGGGAGTTGTACTTGTGTCAGTTGTATTACCAAGATCCATTCCACTTGCATCAGATGTTGGTGCGTCCATATTTCCCATATCTGGATTATCTGTTCCACCCATTGCATTATCCAATCCAGCAAATGTATCATCCACATTCTGATCAAATGTGGGATTTTGATTCATCACATCTGTCTGACTGGCTGCAGCTTGGTTTGCTGCTGTTGCATTTGCAACATTATCTGCAATCTGTTGTGAAATATCATTTGTTGTTGCTGTCGATGCATCCGGAGATGCGCCACCAGCTGCATTGGGATCTGCTCCAGCATTCGGATCGGGAGCAGCACCTGCAGTTGGATCTGCACCACCCATGGGATCACCACCGGCTGGAGCTGCGGCTGGATCTGTACCGCCACCAGCTGCTGCATTCGGATCGCCACCAAGAGGAGGGGGATCTCCAGAAGGATCACCACCACCAAAATCAATTGCTTCTTGAAAGAATGCAGAATTTCCAAGCCAACGATTAGGTGTAAAGTCAAATGCTTCTTTGATTGCTTTCTCTTCTTTGGCTTTGAAATCCTTTTTGCAAACAAGATTCATGGCATTAAAGTCTTTATTCGCAACCTTGATATTCGGATAAGTATTGTTTTCAGAACCTTCAAGCTTCTTCATGAGTTCTTCCTTATTTTCAATCTTGCCACCCTTGGATTGACGAACCAATCTGGTTTCTACACTCCACATGACAGGATATGGCCGACGCATACCTTCTACGTCAAATTCAATACCAACAACGAATTTATCCATGACAGCTGGAACGATTACTCTTCTAGGAGTTGCAATATCCCAGATCTCAGAACGATATAGTTCGCGACGATAACCATCACGAATCAACAATCCTCTGAGTGCTTCACCCATATGTTCAAAAGCTTCCAAATTGGATGCGACACTGAGTGCATGGATTTGATTCATTGAAATCTTGTGATCTGGTGTGGTTTCAAAATAAACGGGAAGTTTTGCAACATAGTGTCTGGAAGAACCACCTTCATGAAGAGGTCCAAGATCCACCATGACATTAGAAGGAACACGTTCATCAGAAACACTCATCATGTCATTTCCGAATAATCCTTCTTGCACAATATAAGCATGATATTTTTCATATGCTTTCATTGCAACTTCTTGTACACGTTTCAAATAGGATTCCCGACTCTCTCTGTTGAACATGGGTGTTCTTGCCATTGCTTCTTGATAGAAGTCGTCGTAGGTTCTTTCTTGTTCAAATGCTTCACTGGTCTGTACATCCATAGGGATATCGACAATTCTTCCGGTTTTGACATCCATTTCCACCAGATCTAATTCGATATCATCCTCGATGGGAATGTCGATTACGGGACGTTCACGTTGTGCATTTGTACCAACAATTGTTAACTCTTCCATTTCACTGAATAAATGTGCACATTCTAGAATGGCCTCATCCATTTCTTGAATGGGAGCATCTTCCTGTGCATGGAAAGCTTTCTGTCTTTCCTGTTCTTTTTTGGCAATCTCTTGCCTTAAGAAGTTAAGCATAAATAAATCACTCCTGTATTTTCAATTTGAAATATAGATATTGTTATGTTGAACACCGAGATACGTGAGGCTCGATGTTATTATAATATGAATCCGAAAGTCTCCCGATATAATTCAGCAACCATTTCAGGTGTCAACTCGATAATACCAATGTCTTCGAGTTCCATGTCACCTTCTAATGTTACACCATTAATTTCGGGACGATTCTCCAATTCATTATAATCCTGAGAAGGCATAAGATCACCTCACTGAAAGGAGAAAAGATATATGGGTATAGTCAATCAATATGAAACCATGGTTGTTGAGATGTATCAACAAACACATCCAAATGTTGACCCAATTCGTTTGAGACAGCTTGTGTCAAATATGGTTGAGAATCATTTCCAGGATATTCCAGTTCAAATGGACAATAATATTCGGCATGAAACATTTGATACCACAATGACAAATGTATTTGATTGGATGGATGAAAGAAAACCAATTATTTCATCAAATGGGACATTCTTCAAACAGCACTCTGAATATCTATCACCAACTGTATTGTTCTTGGAAACATTACAGAAGGACAGAAAAGATACCAAGAGAGAGATGTACAAACATCCAAAAGGAAGCATCATGTATCTAAACTTAAACTGTGCACAAGGACAGATTAAGGTAATCATGAATTCCGACTATGGCGGAAGTGGTACTCCGCTTTCACCATTTTACAGCATGTATATTCCACCGGCTACAACGGGTTCTGCCAAGAATATGACAACCACGTTAATTTGTTGTCTGGAGCTATTATCTGGGAACAAGGATAGTTGGGCAAAGTTAAATGGAATCAATGAATTGTATGATTTCATCAGAAAAGTGTTAACAACAGATACTACGAATCGACAGCTAATGGTATTAGACTCTTACAAGGATGAAGAAGTTGTTGATCATTTAATTAATATGACAACCAATATTAGCTTGCAAGATATTAAGTATTTGAAAATGTATGTTGCAACATTAACCAATCCCCAGAAGACAAAATTGATGTTGGCGAATAATCTGCGGCATGTTCTGAAAGCATATCTACATGGTAGAGTTGGTTCTATTATGACATATCTCAAGAGCCATCGTTTGCATGTGGACAACATTACACAAGAGAATATTGATGAATCCGGATATGGTGTAAAGCCTCCAAAAGAAATCTTAAGTGATTTGGAATATTGTAAGCAGTTTGTATTGGACAATTGTGTGTATCCATTCATTCCCAATGATTGTGAAACTCGTGCATGGAATATGCATCGTGATGTTGTATGTGTCACAGATACTGACTCATTGATGGTACACTTTGCATCCTATCTGGATGAGTTTCAAGCACATGTATCATCTTATCGTGATTCTTGTTTGATCGCATCTGCATTTGGTTTCCGATTATTCATTGAAGCTGTGATTCCCCAGATGACAGAAAACATTGTCATGTATCGTGGTATTCAGGATGAATATTATCGTAGGAAGTTTGTATTCAAGAATGAATTTGCATTCTTGGCAATGTCATTGTTTGCCAAGAAGATGTACTCTGCATCATGCTTTGTGCAAGAAGGAAATCCACGTAATATCCATGAAACAGCAGTTACTGGATTATCATTTAAGAAACGTGACTCAGCAGAATTCTTGGAACCCATCATGTTACGTTTGCATGACCAATATGTGTTAACGGCAGATAAGATTAACGTATCTGCATTATTGGATGAATATTATGCTTTACGAAATAAATTGAAAGCGGTTGTGAAAACGGATGCACATTATCACAAAGCCCAGAGTGTCAAGACAGTCAATGCTTATAAAGCATTACCAGCTCACATGAAAGGAATGATTATATGGAATAACATGTTCCCAGAGGAAGAAATCTTGCCGATGGATAGAGTTACTGTCATTCCATTATCATGGAAGCTATTAGAAGCAAATAGCCACATTCCCGAATTAGCAAAGATTATGCAGTTAGCAAGTATTGATAATCCAAAGCATAAGACAGAACCAGTATTGTCAATTCCAGAAACGTATCACGAGATTCCCAATTGGTTACAACCAGCAATTGATGAAGACTATTGTGTGGATAAGTTATTATCCCCATTCAAACAGTTGCTTGGGTTGTTTGATGTTGTCATCAACGATACTCGGGGTGGTATGATTCCGAGTCGTATGATATTCCTATAATATAAAAGTATTGAAAGGAGGTGATATGACATGTGGGAAGATATTACTGCTTGGCTGGAGCAATATTCAGGTATCGAATATGACTTCGATTTCTATCTTCGTCAATTGAAAGATGATGGGATATTCATCGCACCAGTTCAATGGAGAAACAATGTATCCATTGTATTGGATAAACTATCAGAAATGGTAGATGATATTGAAGATAAGAAGCATGAGATTCCAGATGATTTACCGAGTGCTCCGGAAATCAAAAAGATTGTCACGTCTAATATCTTGAGTAGTTTGATTGATATCATCGATTCTATCAAACAAAAGCTCAATATTGAACCAACCATCATTCGTCGATTTACCACTTTGGAAAAACACATTGATGCTTTATTCGATTTGGTCAAAGCATTGTCAGAGCATTCGATGGAATGGTTGATTCAAAAGGAATGGTTTGATGAATATGAGGATAATAATGATGATTTTCTACACGATACCTTTGGTATTGTGAAAAATGATTTACCGAATATGCATTTTACCGTCAACGATATCATCCAACTTCATGAGGATGACGAAGATTAATTATGAAATTCAGAAACAATATATGTTATTTCTGAATCATACAAGAAAATACTATTTTATATGCCGAAAGGAGAAATTATTATGGCATTCATGAACAACAACGGTGGTTTCAATAACCAGAACAACAACAATGGTGAACCGAAGAAGAAGGTAAACTTCAAGGTTGGTAGAGACTTATATGGTGATGATGGTCGTCTGACTGTTGGTACCTGGAATTCTGATAAGGGTGGCACTTATGCAACTCTTAGAATCACTGCAGCAGTTGGGAAAGACCCATCCACAAAAGCAAACGTGTATGAACAGAAGATGAGTGGTGAACTTCCCACTGTTTATCTGAATGGGGAAAATCTGCGTGCACTGATGATGGCAATGAATGATACCACACCTGAAACCTGCAACTTTGCAATTGATTGTGGTCGTTCCAAGATTACATTCAAAGGTGCTGGCACACAGTATACCATTACAATCGAAAACCAGAAGACTGGCAATCGTACCATCACACTGAAATCGATTCCTGCTGGAGATAAGAACTATCATCCATCATGGTCTATCCTCATGGATAAATTGAAGATTGTGGATAAGAAGATTGCATTCGGCAGTGTGGATATGGAAGAATTTGGAGTGGCTTTCACCGGCAATGATGCTGCTTCCGATTCTGATGATAACCCGTTCTAATGGTTGATTTAACAAATATGGGTCGGGCAGGACTCATCATACAATATGAAGATGTCATCTCATTAATGGGATACAACATCGTCGAATACTTGAAAGACAACAAAATCAATGATAAGTTTGAAAGGATGTCCCACGAGGACATCCTTTTGAGCTATTTTAATCGTGAACATTATGACATCAATGCATGGATTAGAGAAACATTTGATTTCGAATTGAATGTTTATGAATTAATGGAATCACAAATCATGTTAAAACCAAACATGATTTATGCATACAAAGTCTTTCAAGAATCTGCCAAACAAGGTGTATCGAACCTGATGATTTATTCCAATCATCCGTCTGATGCCATTACATCTTACTTGCCGTCTTTTAATATTCCATGTTTGAAACATGAGAGTGAGAATATTGTGGACATCTTAAATCATAATCCCAATTGCACGTTTATCACATCTAATCCAGACTCCATTCAATTATGTACGGAGGTAAAAGCTCCATTTGTATTAACAATTATCGATGAATTTCTTTACGTCAAAGATATACTATTAACAGGAGTGGATGAGACACTGCGTAAACAAAACAAGCTTGTTTTCTTTACTGGTATCTTATCTGGAGGACTCACAAACGTCAATCGAGATTAAATATATGAGAGGAGAAAAATGACATGAGCACGAAGAAACCCGACGCAATCGAGAAAGCCCTTTTCTATTTATATGACCCTGAAGCCACATATACGTACAATCTACGTCATGGAACTGAATATCCATATAATGGATTCCCAAAAGGTGCTGATGGTAGAGTGTACAAGAAGACCAGATTCATTAACTGGGAACCGATACCAGAAGACGTGATTATTCGTTATTCTGGAGCACAAATCATTGTGAACTTCGAAGCATTATTCCCTGATGTCATTGATGACCCGGCAATTCAAATATTCCAGCTTCGTTCTAAAAGACCCATCATTCAGAATTTGATTTGTGAACAAATTAACTTCTTCACCGCATTATATGATGAAGATAATGATTTGCTCACAAGCATGTTGATTGCAAAATACAAAACAGATTCCCAGACTTATACCATTAACACGTTCGATGAATTCTATGAGGATATCTATGATACACTCTTTCCTGATAGAACAATTGAAAAGATTGATAAAATGGTGGAGGAAAATAATGTCGGAGATGATGTTGTTGGATTATTCCCAGTTGAATTCACATATGACATGTACAAGGTTAGCTTCATGATTAAGATTATGCATATCTATGTGGAACACTTCATTCTGTCAACTGGTAATGTACCAAAGGATTTGTATGAGTTGTTTGCTCGTGCATTCACGCATATCATGAACAAAACAAATCCCAACATGTATCTCTTACTGTATAACTATGCCAATACAAGAGTATTACAGACCATCACATCCAATCAAGCCATTTATGAGATGAGAGCAATTGATGGTGTAACTGCTCCAACCACCACACAACATCTGATGCGAAAAGCATTGATTTGTGATGGTTTGATTAAGCTCACATTTGCATCAGAATGGGACCCGGTACAAAAGAGACCATCATACAGTTGTGTTGGGTTAATCAAAGCCATCGTTGCCAATTATACCAACAATACTCGCAAGATGCAACTGCGGTATTCGTTGGTAAATGTAGATGGAGACATCTCTCAATTATTAGCAGATAATGTTGGAGCGAATGCTCCCATTTCTGTATTAAGGTCTTTCAATCCTGGAGAATTCTGTTGCATGCACAAAGACCTGAATATCATCATTGGTCAAATCATTCTGGAAATCGATATCTCTAGTGTTGATTGGTATCTGGAGAATTTGGTACAGATGAATGATTTATCCACCATCTTGGTACAGACCGTGTTGTATAATAAGTTCCATTCTTCCTTAAACATCGATACACTGACTATGAAGCAGAAGTATATCATACTGCTGTATGTTCGCAATATGGTCATGAACATCTATGGTTTAAGCGAAGAGGATACCATTCATCATCCATTGATTAACATTCTCATGGGTAAAGTGACAAATACCTCCACCAAAACCTTGACTGCAAAAGACCTGAATGGCGTCAAGAAATATGTGAAGTTAAACAATCTGAGAGATTACTTGTTATCTGAAAAGAATGTCAACACCTATGTGGAAAAGATTATTCAGTGTGTCTTGTCCAACTATACCATTGTCAATCACAATGACCCTTCATTACTGAATACACCGTTGGTATATGATTCTGGTAATATGACAGTCATGTTACTGGAAATGATTGTGTCATTGTTTGAGTCGTTTCTATCATAAGAAAGTGAGGAGGATTTAATATGATTCTGAAACGTATGAGTCTGGAAGCCGAATACTATGTAGACATGATTACCCATAATGGATTTCGTATTGAAAACGAAGATGTGTATTCACCAACTGACCCGAGCATGTTGGTGAATTCTTCCAAGTTTACAGATAACGAATTTCGTTGTGATTGTGGTGCTTTTACTGGTCAAGATATCGTTGGTCAGAAGTGCCCGTTATGTGGTTCAGAGATTGCATTGCATTCTCTGAACTTCCGTTATACTGGATGGGTGGATATCTATCCACATCGTGTAATTGCACCAGCTTATTATCATCTGCTGAAACGAGCCATTGGACAAAATATGATTAACTTCATTCTCGGTAATTATAAGGCAGATAATGATGTCAAATATAATGAGAATGATGTCGAATTTGAGAAGAAGCAAAAAACTAAGAAACGTGGTCGTGTGGCAACCAATGATATTGCAAATATCATCAGAAAGATTCCACAAAATAAACATCAGTTCAAAGGAATCGGACATGATGCATTCTATCAACGCTTCGAAGAAGTCTTGACAGCATGTGATTCAAAGCCACATCACGATGATATCCTTAGACTGTTGGAGAACAAGAATGATGTCTTCACCAGTAAGATTCCAATCTATAGTACAGCCTTCAGACCAACCAATACCACATCTGAGAGTAAGTTCTATCCCACTATCAATAGATGGTTAGCAAAGATTGTTTCACTGAATTGTCAGTTAAAGTTCATGACGATGGATTTGCAGATTATGCATACGCTTAATTGTATGCAAAACAATTGGTTGGAAGCTGTTGATTATCTGGTAGAAAGTGAAATGGATAAGAAGACTGGGTTTATCCGTAGTGAGATTGTTGGTGGACCGTTTCAGTTCTCTTCCAGAGCAGTTATCACATTAGACCCATCCTTGAATATTGATGAGGTAGACCTTCCGTATAACATGTTGGTTATTGTATATCAGTTCAAGATTGCACACATGTTGAAGAATCGCTTGAACATGACATTGGAACAAGCATGCTTATATGTGAAAACGTATACAACAGCACCAGAAGTTGTTGCTTGTATGGATGAGATTATTGGAAAAGGTGCTTGGTGTGTAATTCTGAGAGAACCGACAAACAATCTTGCATCCATCTGTTTATGTAAAATAAGAAGATATAAGTTGGATGATAATGATGATACCATGAGCATTACTATTGAATGCTTGGCTGGATTAAATGCCGACTTTGACGGTGACCAGCTTGATGTATTCGTTGTAGATGATTATGGTAAAGAATGCTTTATGCCATTCCATTATTCTTGCATGACCAACTATGTCACTGGCGAATTCGACATCTCCTTGAGAGAATGGTATGCGATTAGCGCTGGCAGAATGAGTGAATGATATGAGATTGTCCCCCGCATATGCGGGGGATTTCTATTTTTTATAATTTTCATATAGATATCATTAATATGACAATAGATGAAAGTCTATTTGTCAACCCATATAATTCAAAGAATTATATGGGTGAAGTGTAAATTGTCATGGTGACAGCATGATGATTTCTTTGTATCAAGGCCATATAAAATAAAAGGAGGAAATTAATCATGGCAGAAAACAAAGACATTCGTTTACAAATCACGGGTTACAATGGAAAATATTTCCCGGTTGATTCCACCACCATCGTCCGCTGTGTAGTGACAGATACGCAGCATTGGAGACATGGGGTACATCTCGACAATGAGCTCCGTCTCTGGGATTACAAACCGTTCTACAATGTGGACATGGTTGTCCAGAAATGGGACAAAAGTCTCATGAAGGCGAAAGATAAGCCGTTGGATACATATAATGAAGTGACAGTTCATTGTATGATTTCACCGGAATTCTTCCAGGAATGGCACAGATGTAAAGGTGCGGGATATAATAATTCCCAAGCCAGAGCAGAATTCCTGAATGCCTGGATTCAGTATTATTCAAAGGAGGTGAACCAGTAATGGAAGAATTAATGGAGATGCTGAAATCCATACCAGAGGAAGCAACAATCCTCAAATGGGAAGACGGATTCGACGAAAACATGAAGCCTGTCAAAAAGCAAACGCGTTATATTGACCATAGTAAATATGATGCAAGCGAGCTTTATGACAAGATGCTCACATTGCTGCTGGAAGACGACCTCGATGTGCATCCGATTCGTGCACTCGAGATGATTGAGAATGGATTCAGAATCACAGTAATCCATGAATCAGAGTGGGAAGCAGCCGTCCAGGTAACAGTTCCGGGCATGGAACCGCCACTCATCGTAATTGCAATTGTCTAATATTATCAGGCTCCCTTCGGGGAGCCTACTGCTTTAATTTGAAAGGAGAAATCTATCATGAGTAATAAGAAGAAAATCGAAATCAATAAAGAAGACATCAAAAAGACACTGGGATACAGGGTGTCTAAGAAGCTTTTGTCTGTATCAATCCCGCTGTTGTATCTTATCAGCATTGCCTTCGCCCTCTTTAGAGGGTACACTGACAAAATGAATGCGACAGTATATGCGTCCTTAACGGAAAACATGGATGCATTCATGAACAAATTGATGATAGTGTGTCTGTTAAGTGCAATCGGCATCTACGGCCTCAATAGCTTTGCAAAGGCCGCAAGACTGAATGCAATCAATGCAGAGTTTAACAAAGTCTTTGACCTCGCACTGCATTCAAAAATCTCAGACATCAATAAGTTGACACCAGAACGCATCAGCGGTTTGGTGAATAGTGTTGCTGTCATGAAGGCCGACATAAAGTCATACATCATCGACTTGGTGAAAGCAGTGATACCTTTCGCAATTGTGGTATATCACATTGCAAAGATATCATGGTATGCCGCTATTATCATGGTTCTCGTGATGGGGTTGGTGATTATCCTCAATCTCTATTCAGACTTCTTATTCCATTTTGATTCGGAGAAGTCGGTGATGAGTAATGAGATGCGGGGAGTCTCAACCGCACTGTTCATGTCGGTACCCATGCTCAAATACATGAATGCAGAATCATGGGCTCAGAAGAAGTTAAAAGATGCGCAGAATGAAGCAACTCCTGCAATGCAGAGCTGTGCAAAACAGTTATACAATTTCGGGGTAGAGTTACTGAGCACAATCCCTGAAATTGTATGTATGGGGAATGCCATCAAAATGGGTGACGTAACCTTGGCAACATTCATGGGCTTCAATCTCGGCAGTATATATCAGATGATGTATCTGTTGAGAGGAATGGCTGAAGAAAAGAGTGAGCTGGATGGCGAACTCAATTCGATGGCCGAACTCAAGGGTGATGACAAGGCTTATTCTGACAAGCCGGCATTTCCTGACAAACTTATCCTTCAGAATGTCAGATTCTATTATGAGTCTGATGAAGATAAAAAGAAACCATTTATCTTCAATAACCTTGTAATTCGCAAGGGAAAGAAGTATAGATTCACAGCTTGCTCAGGAGCAGGCAAGTCCAGCGTGTTTAAATACTTCGCTGGGGAAATGGTTACTGACCGGCAGCCTGATTTCCGTACGTTCTACGTACATCAACAGGCTTGTCTGATTAACTTAGTATCTCTCAGAGATAATATCACATTGGGTAATCCGTATGTGCCCGATGGAGATATACAATATCTCTTAACAGAGATGGGCATGGGTGATTGGCTTGCCAATTTGTCCAAAGGCCTTGATTCCGTCATCGGTGTAGATGTCACACCGAGTGGTGGAGAAAGCTCTCGTATCAGCCTGATGCGGGCATTCTTGCATGTCCGTAATTATGGACCTGACCCGCTCCATAGAGTCAGAAATACGAGCGACTTAATCCTCATGGATGAAGTCACAAGTGCTCTCGACAAAAGAACCAGATGGCTGAAAGATGACGAACTCTGTACGGAAGAGAAAGTCATCAAACTTTGTGAGAAAGAATTCGCCGGCTGTACCGTGGCTATCATCTCTCACGAAGATGAAACCAGTCACGCATATGGCTTCCGTAATATTGTCGACTACGAGGTTCGCCTTGAAATCAGACAGAATGGCAACAAGGAAGAACATATTATCTGCAGTGCTGAACCTGTCAATTACGAAAAGACTCGTTCAACAGCACTGAGTCGTGTCGCAAAATAATCGTTAAATAACCCCGGGAGTTTTGTATGCTCCCGGGAAAATTATAAACACAATATGAAAGGAAAGAAATTTATGAGTAAGAAAGAAAAGAATCCAATGATGAATCAGGAAGTCATCAAAGCAATCAGACACCTCCTCGACAAGGATTCACTGACTCCTCAAGAAGGTGCTATTGCAGCCCATTATGTCAACAAAGGACTGCATGAAAATGCAAAAACCACAATGCCATATGCATTGATGGGATATACAGCAGAGCAGTGTGCCGCTGCCGAATATCTGACAAACCAGATTAAGGAGCAGCGCAAGAAACAAGCCCATGAAGAATTCATGGAAAGATTGAGACTTGCGGAAGCTAAATTTCGTAATGTCAATTTAGCAAAGAAATTCTTCAAACGACATCCAAGAAACCCCCAGGCGATTATTGAAATCGATGAACCGACAATCATAGTACTTGGAAATCTGTGGAAAGCAGATTTGACAACTGAAAACTTTCACTCAGAAGACTTCGATGGAATTGATATTCCGATGGATATTATATTGAGTGGACAGATTGCCCTCCCAGATGTTGAAATCAAATTTCCGCTTTATCTCGAGTGTGCAACAGGTAGTGAACTCGGATACAACATCGAAGACCGTGCAGAAGTTGTATCCGCAAGATTCATCATGAAAGAGGATTATCTGGAGACGATTCAGAATTCTACAAACCAACAAAAAGTATTTGCCGATGTCATCATGACATTTAAAGGCAAAGATGCGCATGGTAGAAATTATGAGTTTACAATGGGTACAGAACTCATGATTGATGCAGAAAATGAAACTCATCCGTTCTTCAATGAACAGCTTGCATTGAAAGGAAGAGTTCCCGGTAAATTGATGTCATTCATGGTGGAACGTTTACTAGTATACTATACAGCTGTATGGTATTCCATCATGTTGGCCTATTTGCATCCGTTGACAATCACATCCATTGTTGATGTTGGTAAAAGGATGATGGAACAGTATTCCCATGAACCGACAAAGTACAAGGCTCCGCTGAAGAATATCCGGTATCTGAAATTGGATGGCGATACACTGGAGAAGGTGTTGTACCATTCCAAACCGGGTAAAGGAAGAAAATACGAACGCCACTGTCAGCTGTGGTATGTTCGTGGATATATGCGGAAAGGGAAATGGATTGCACCGCAGTGGAGAGGCCCTCTTGCTAAGATGAAACGGCTCAGTGACGACATTATTGAAGCACGACAGCGTAAAATTGTTGGCGTGTCAATAGACAAAAATAATGAGTGAGAATTGCCCGCCATATGGCGGGCATCTCTATATATAATTCTTTTCACAGGAGGTGGTTCATATGATTGTATCAATAAAATTTATGTGAAAGGGGGTGAACATCATATGAACACAAATTGTGAAATCAATTGGAGTGGAAAACTCGAAACCGAAAATGAGAAAACAACCACATCCAATGATTATCCATATGTTATCGAGAGAATAGATTTATCATTCCTCAATAAACTATTGTCAACCAATTTCAAACCATTGGTTTGGATTGGAATTCCAAATCATTAAATGATAATCCCCCGCATATGGGGAGATTTTTCTTGTATTGTTTATGCAGACAGAGAATTCAATTCATCCATAATAGAGAATGGTTTAATCTTACCAGCTACATCCAGTGCGGGAGAAATCAGTGTATCCAATTCTTCCATTGCTGTCTGCAGGAAAGTTTTGTATGTTACTGGATTGGATTCGAAGTCTTCATAGATTTTCTTCCATGTAAACTTCTCAGATATCTCATTACCCTGTTTATCCAGTACTTTGAAGCCTGCTTTGTTACCTTTTAATCTACCTCTATCATTCAGGAATAAGACCAATGTTCTCAGGTTATCACAACCATTCTTAGTCTTATCGACAACAATACGGAATCCTAATCCAGTCTTCTTATTACCGCTTTGATTGGTAGATAATTTGATAGGTTCATAGAGTACAGTATTACCAACAAAGCCATCTTGCTGTTCGGTATATCTAGACTCATCCTTGATTTCACCAGTAAATCCCATGACAGAAGAAGCATTGTATTCAACACTCTTACCACCACTGATTTTGATATTGTGGTCACCATACTGGAACTGCTTCTTCGGTGTTGCAAATGCATTCATGGATACATTAGCATTTTCATGAGCGATGGTGATGAAAATAATGTTTGCTTCTTTTAACATAGGAAGAATATCAGAGATAACACCTTTCAATGTTTTAGCATTCTGCATACCATCTGTATTTCCTCTCATTTCTTTTTGTTTATCCCATTCTTTGGAATTCTGAATATCATATTCCTTAGAGATAACATCAGACAGAGAATCAAGGAACATAACAGTCGGAGGCATGAGCCAAATTGGTTGGTTGTGTTCATCCACGCAACCTGTATCTTTTAATAACAAATTCTTGAATTTCATCTTGGATTCATAGATGGCAGTTACATAACTCTGGAGTGTATCATAACCAATCGCTCCAGCACGTAATGCATATCTGGGATGATCTCCATCAAACCAAGAATCTGGTAATTGTGTTAAGTTCTTCAGTCGTTGTACGACTAATCTATTTTCTGCATCCAGATGTATCACATTACCATTATTGGCATATGCAATATTTGCACACATCTGCATGCCTAATGTGGTTTTAAATGACTGCGTGGCCCCAGTAATGACATTGAATGAACCAGCTTGAATACCAAGACATGTTCGTTTCATAATCAATTTACCGGATTCATCTTTAACATTGACTTCATATCCAAGCGAATAATCAATTACAGAAATTCCAGTTGGATATGAGAAGTCAATCAGATTGTTCTTTGTGAATACCTCTGAGGCATCACCCATGGAAAGAATTTCCATATAATCCTTATCAGCCATCTCAGCTTCTAATACAGCTTGTTTTTTCTGTGCCATAATAAACACCCTTTCATTTCATTTTGTAATCTCCAGTTTGAAATGGGATTGTATTTTATCAAAGTCAACCCCAAGTTTTTCCTCCATAAATTTTATCATAGAACATGTCTCTATTGTTTTTCCAAATGGTGTTCCTGGCATATTTAGTGTATCAACAAATTGTTCAAATACAAGCTTCAATGCCTCAGGATCTTTCAATGGAGATTTTTCGTTAATCATCATAGAATATAACAGAATAGCACAGGTTTGTTGCATTACTTCTGTAGAAATCTCTTCAACTGCTTGTTCTCTCAGGTCATTGTAATGGTTAATTAACAATTGTTTCTGAGTTGCCTTTGACATTGCTCTCATATTGAATCACTCCTCTTTATTTGAATGAATAATAATCGGTTACTTCTCCATCGATTGGATCAACTGTTGTATTATCATGAGATAATACCTTTATGTCAAAATCTAATTTAGCAGTAGAATTTATATTAACTGACACAGAGACTATATCATCTCCCCAAATGGTTGTTTCATTAGTATCAAATAAATGAATGTAATGGTGACCTGACAATGCATTATGATCGGAAAGATGATGTTTATCAAAAAATTCATTCTCAGAATGAACAATTGCAGTTTTTACGGACATTAATATTTCGAGATATTCAGGTCTTAATTCCACAATGATACCTCTATTTGTGATAGTACAATCAAAATCAGTATCTTTGATGGTAAACTCTACATAATCCCCCACATGTAGTTTATCCAAATCATACTGATAAACGGTCTTGGCTACAAAGTAATTCGACATAAGTACTCCTCCTTGTTATTTATCTAAAAAGCATTGTGCAATTGAATAGATAGTTGCTGGGATAATGGTAGATCCCAGCAACAGTAAAATGATAAAACGTGAAATACGTTCCTTCTTATGCTTATATTCTTCTGGAACGTATTTCCAATGGTGATGCTTTACATTACTTCTCTTCCGAGGCATTGCTACTCACCAACTTGTCTAAATAAGGTGAAACAGAATTCAAGAACTCCGGAAAAGACATGAACTGATTCAGCTTGTTTGTTCTATCCTTCGGACGTTCATCTGCCATTTCCCGAAGTCGTTGTAAACGATTTCGTTGATAATCTCTCATACGCTCTACATCTTCCGATGTGGTATGATGAATATTACTCTTCATGAGGAATACCTCCTTTCACAACAGCTTCATGATATCCTAATAAACCTTGTTCCTCAAGTACATCATTTGCTGCAGACTTCTGAGATGTTGTTTGCATCTCAGAGTATTTCTTTGCAATATTGATTCGTTCAAATTGATAATCATCTGATACAACCATTCCGGGTGTAACAGAAATCTTTCCATATGGTGTTTCAAACACAACAAGCGTGTCTTTCACCTCAACACATTTTCCAAGAAATGTATGTTCATATCTGGAAGAAACCGAATAGCTTTCTCCAATACAAAATACAGCTGGATTGAATATAATTACATCCATTCTTCATCGCCATCCTTTCTACATGTAAGCTCATAAATCTTAATCTTACCATTGGCTAAGTCCTCTTGATATACATGACAGGTACCAACCACTCCTTTATCAGATACAACTGCAAATACAATTGATGATTGGCCAGGTGTTGCTGGTTCATATAAGAATCTATAAATACCATCAGTCTTATTACCATCAATATCTTGAATACGATATGCTTCGCCAACTTTCAGTTTGTCAATATCCCATTGCAGTTTTTCTTCTTTCTTGAAGATGTCGTCCATCTTGATTTCATCATAAGTACATAAACTATCACCTTTGAACAATTTGAGTTTTGTCCAGTCAGTAGTAGAATCACATATAATTTTGTCATGATATAACTCCGCACTTTCACAAGTAACATTACCACATCCCACACTCCTTGCAAACGCAATATGCATGCCGGCTTTATCAAGTGTTGGTCCATAATACAATGCTTCGTAACGGTCATTATTGATATCTTTTATTAAGAAATGACGAACACTATTTGTCGCACGATAAAATTCTTTTTCATCGAATTTGTATCCTTCGATTTTCTTCACAAGTTGCATTGGTTCGGGAAGTGTGTTAGAACATGATATAGGATATGCCGAATAAATATCAGATGCTTTGATGTCTAATCGCTCATGATTACTATATTCAAAAGCTAGTGTGAAATCTAATCCATGTCCATAAGAACGCAGAAATGTTATATTATGCTCCACCCGAAAATCTGGGGCTTTACCGATGATATCATACTTATTCCCAACAACCATTCTTGCACGCCATCTTTTCTCAAACATTTCATCTTCATCAAAATTGTTGATATTAGTTTCCTCCTTTTTCTCTTCAGTAAGTTTGGAAATGAGATGGAGACCGCCCATATCAGATGCCATAATACGAAATACCGTGTCATCCATAGCTTTAAAAATCAATAAGAGGTCTTCACCATACCCTTCAAATCCAATCAACCTATATTTGTATTTCCATCCATGAGTGCCTTTGCCAAGGAAATTATAAATGGCTCCAATAACCATTCCATTACGATATTCTTTTTCAAGCTTTCTTCCATAATCAGTCATATTAAATTCCTCCTCAAATAATGGGAGTGGGACAACCAACAACGATTGTCCCATCTCCAAACATAAATAATGCAAACATTAATAATATCATCACAAATCCAATCATCCAATAAAGGTCAGTATTTGGCTTTTTCATTTTATTCATCACCATCTATTTCAAGATATGATTTCTTATGAGATACTTTATCAACAACCCACATGATTCCATTCCATACCAAAATGAGAATCGTTGTAACTACCATTGCTTTCGCTTGACCGGCGTAATAGTCTGCAAGACTAATCTTCTTACATATATTCTTTCTGACATATTGTTTCTTACCCATAAAAACTAACGTTCTTGACGATAAGCTTAAACCGTGTGTCGTCACGGCATTTATATTCACGAATCAAGTAAGTCAAGAACTAACCTACTTTCTTAAATATTTACGACACAAATGTTTCCTTGATTGTGAATTTTCTTATGCTCCAAGAGTTTACTTGTCTTAATGCTTCATTGCGCAGATTGATAGCAGCATTCCAGTCTCTATCAATTGTTAATCCACATGAAGAACAATTGTAAACTCTGTCTGATAGTTGTAAATCTTTCTTAATATTTCCACATCTATGACACATTTTAGATGAACAGAACCACATATCTGCTCTAACGACAATATGAAATGGTTGTTTGTCTTGCTTATATTGAAGCATGGTTCTGAACATTCCAAAACTATTATCCATTGTAGATTTACCTAACTTCAATGATTGAGACATATTTCGCATGTTAATGTCTTCTACACCAATCACATCGTAGTTCTTGGTTATTGAACTACTTAGTTTGTGTAAGAAATCATATCTTTGATTGGATATATGCTCATGAAGTTTGGATAATTTGATCCTGGTTTTATTCCAATTCTTTCCATATTTAGTTTGTCTGGAAAGCTTCTTTTGTAATATCCTTAAACGTTTTTGTGCTTTTCTGTAGTATCTAGGATATTCTGCAGAAGTACCATTGGAATCAACATATAATGATTTAAATGTTTTTTCTACTGAAACAGCATGTCTATCAATTACAAGTTCTTTATTAGATTTATCCAAGAATGCATGTTCTGAGACAATATCCCCATAATTGACAATTTCAAACACCATATCTTCATTAAAATATGTCTCAGATGCTTTTTCAAGTAACTTATTCCACATAAATCTACAACATCCGAATGTATCATTAATGATCTTCTTCTGTTGTTCATCTGGAAATATCTGAAACTTTCTACTGATATAAATGGTTGGCATATAATTCACCACCCCTTCATTTTTCATCCCTTCTTTCTTCATCATGTTTTTCATGTTTTTTGTATTCATATATCTCATAGATGTGGCAAGCAATTGTAATGCATGCACTGATTGCCCAGCAAACAAATAATACATTAATCATTCCATATCATCTTCCTTGTCAACAACGTGATATTGTTCATTGAACTGTTCAAGTGTTAACGTTTCCCAAACAGGAGCGTGAAGATGTTTCACCTTCACACTATCCTCTGTTTGTTCACGAATCACAACAAGTTCTTTCGTTTCATTATTCTGATACAGCTTCATTGTTATCGGTCCTTTCCAGTGGATATGCTGACAGTATGAAACATCCATCATCCCATGCATATCCACGATGTTCACCATTTATCTCAGTAAAATCAAAATGCCATGTAGTATCGATGTGTTTGTAATTGTTTAAATAACCATCAAAGTCATGTCAAGGAAACGGATCATCAGCTTCATCGAGCCAATAAAATTGGAAATGATATGGCTTATCTGGTAAGATGTCATTGATTGAGATTTTTTCTATTTTGGTTTTCTTTCTTGATTTTATCCTCATACTTTCTTACCTCTTCTCATCCTTCCTTGGTTTGGTAATCACAATTTCTCTCCACAGATAATCTTTTACATCTTCCGGATGTATGAAAAATCTGGCACACTCATCCTTTAAATCATTTTTATATATAACATAATAACCATCTGTCGTCAATTGAATATAACCGTGACCGAGATACATTTGACCTTTCCTGTTAACAAGAGTTCCATGTGAAGTATCCATGAAATGCTCATTGTTGGTTGTTAAAAGATTCGGTTTCCCATCAATATAGAATTCTTTTGCTATATCATAATATCCAATTTCAAAAAATGGCAACCTTTGGTTATTGTCAAAAGCCTCATTTGACAATTTACTTACTTTCTTTCTTGATACGATCTTCATACTCTCTTACCTCTTTCTCTAAATTCATGTGATAACGTTCATCAATGAAATTCAATAGACCTTCGATTGGTTCTACAATGGTGGATGTTGTTTCTGGTAATTCTAATCTATCAGATTCTTCCACAGGTTCTTCTGTCACCATCTTGTATGATAAGTTTGTATTCTGTTTGTTGATGTTCATGATTTCATGATATGTCTGTAAATCCGTGTTGTCAGAATGAATCACAAACCGATGTGGTGTTTCGATGTTATTGGATAATGCATCACGTAGTTCTTCTGGATTGTGAATCTCAATGGTTTTGAATTCTTTTGCAAATGGATTCTTAATCGTTGCGACTTTAAAATCTTTATCACACATGAAGAATACTTTGGGAACATCTTCTCCGTATCGGAATCGTAATAAAGAACCAGTATAGTATACATTCTCACCAAAGTCAGTGTATTCATGATAATGACCGAATACACATAACTTGGAATGTTGTGATAACCATTCCACAGAATGCATATATTCAGTGCCATGAGCAGTTACCACTTCTTTTTGTTTGGATGACATCGGTCCATGTCCAACAATCAAATCGAACATTTGGTTTCCATTGGATAGTTCGGAATAATCCACGTTTCCATATTCTTGCGGTAAATATAAGACCTTCATTCCATTTGTCCATTCCGCAGTGCACCAAGTATCCGTATAGAATACAGATGCTTCCGGAAAATGGTCTAAGAATTGTTTAAAGATTTTCATTTGTTTTCTATCATGGGAAAAAGTTCCTTCAATAATATGAACGGGGACATGTTTCATATCTCCCCGTCCACATTCATTCAATACCAATCTCGTTAAGAATTGAGCAGCTTGACAATTCTCTTCGATATTGAGATGTCTGTCAAATAAGTCGCCACATATCATGATACAATCACATGGTTCTTCATGTTCTTTGATGAGTTTGAAAGCATATTCCAATGAGTTCATGAAATCTTCCAATGGAAGTTTCACACCCAAATGAATATCTGACATAAAGAATATCACCGATTACCACTCCATCCCCATAACAAATCATCATAGTGTCTGTATTCACCATATAGATGTTCACAGTCGCTTACATCACCCAAGAACTGACGAGTTCTACAATCTTTCAAAGTTCCCATCATACCGGATGACGCATACAATAATGAATCTGTATCAAACTTCCATCTGAATTTACGAATTGCTCGTTCTTTTGATGTGAGCTGTTTTATTCCCTCTTTCAATGACATATCACAGAAATGGCATGTTTCTTTTAACATTGCTGGTTTATAGCTCGACATCATTTCTTGCCATATGCTTTCTATAAATAAGCTGTCTCTAATCCATTCATCAGTCATGTATCATTCACTCCTTAACTAAATTTTTCAATGATCATATGATCAAACCATTCTTCTGGTAAACTAAATATGCTATTCATAAAATCATCCCGAAGAAATTTGAGAAATCCCCCCACGGTTACCAACATACTTTCCTACCACAGGATATCCATCCTCATCAATTTTAATGATATACCAAGCATTCATAATGAGGTCTTTATAACTATGCACTCTGTTGTTCATATAACGTATACTCCTTAATCATAGAATGGGTCATGCACAAAGGTAGAACCTTCTTCCATTACCCTCATAAATAATGACATATTTTTGTCCAACAACTCTTGTTCTCCGAAGTGTTCGGGACATTCTTTAATGTGTTTGGAGAATTCTGGTTGTGCTTTAATCACTTTTGATAATTCAACCGGTTTAATACGACCACCCAACCATGCCACATCAATGTGATTCTTATAGGGTAACCAATACTGCGGAACTCGATTGTTCTCAGAATAAGGATCCTTCATTCCAGGACAATGTGAATGTATGTGGCCATGGATGTTTAAATCACAATCATTCTCAACTGGACAATGTGAAAACAATATATTGTGCCATTGGAAAGAATCTACAACATATAAGAATCCGCATGATTTGTAGAATGCATTGTCAAACAAATCATTATTACCACGAACCAATACTTTCTTGCATACAATCTCTTGCATCTGGTTCTTAAGAGATTCTTTGTCTTGGAATTCTCCATCTACCAAATCTCCTAAATTAATCAGCAAGTCATTCAGTTTCACAGTAGACTCTACTGATCTGATGACTTTATCAAAGTCTTTTCGTTTATTACAAATTGGCTGATTCTTAGAAAGTCTTTTCCAAAGATGCCAATCTGTACATAACCAAACAGTGTTTCCTTTCTCACGAGTTTCATCAATCAATTTGGCAATGTTTCGTTTGTCAGGGTGTTGTTCTGCATCTTTTAAACGATGCATCAAATTATCCTCTTTGATACGACGTTGTTCTTCTGCACGTTTCTCTGCTTCGATGCGTGCTTGTTCTTTCTTTGCGTTTCTTTCACGCATTACAGATTCACCATGTTTTGGCATAATACCAACTCCTTCTTATTTTGTAATTTTCTGTGATATAAGAATGTAGATAAATGCAAAAAAGAATCCCCCGCATATGCGGGGGATATGAAACTTACAAGATGTTGTCCATATTGATAATGTTTACTAAAGCATCTTCTACTGTGAATATCGGAATATGCTGCTTGAGTGCTCTGGCCACTTTGGATGAACGATAATCCCTATCGGGAATGATTAAGATATCCACTTTAGATGACCAGCTATCTGTCACATCATATCCAGCCTTTTCCAATGCAAGTTTCACGGTTTCATCACGAGTACCAGACAAGCATACCAATCCTTTGCTATCTTTAGATTTTGTCAAATCCACCAATAACTGAACGTGGCCAATTGTGTCTCGAATGTCTTTCCAGTTATTACGGAAACACTCAGCAATTGATGCCCATGTTGCTGGACCGATACCAATAATCGGTTGAATCAATATTTGCAAGAAGGATTCACAATTTCCCATATTGATTTCGTTCACAAGTGCATTGACAAATCCTTCATCCTGTTTGAGTCTGGTATCAAATATTGTTTCCCATGTTTTCTGGGAAACATTCAAGCATGGCAATGCACCAAACCATCTTTCTACAGGTACTCTTGTAGATGCACCTTGAATGGAACTCAAGATGCTAGATACTGATGTTTCTGCAAAGCCTTTTTCTAGTGCTAGCGCAGTGCCATCAATCTTGTACAAATCAGGAATAGATTTCACATATCCGAGGTCATACAGCTTTGTCAAAACACCTTTAGAAACACCCATCATCTTCATGGTTTCACAATAACGGATGATATCTCCAAGCTTCTTACTCTGGCATTCGGGATTTGTACAACGAACGGTTTTCAGGTTTCTCATATCAAGTGGATGTCCACATGCAGGGCATTTGGTTGGTGTGGGAATTCGCATACCACCATCACCTTTACCATCCAACAAATATGGGACGATATTGTGCATGACTCTTACTGTCTCATCAAAATGGAGATTCAAATCACATACTCTCTCAAATGTGGATAACCCAACATGGTCAACTGTCACGCCATTATCGAATGTGACTGGTTCTAAGATACCAACTGGAGTAATCTTACCTGTTTTACCCATCTGCCATTCAATGTTCTTGATTTTAGTTTCCTTGACATTATTCAGAATCTTGATGGCAATCTCCGTCTCACCATCAACAGATACAACAGCACCATCAATCGCATAATGGAGCAAATCATTAAGCGGATTATTTTCATCATCCGAATAGAGACAGCATACTGCAGTTGCACCATTCTCCAAATGACAGTCAATGAATCCTTGAATATCGGCATAATCATCTATCGCTGTCGTTTTAGATTCCCATTTTAAGTTTTGGGGAATCACAATGCTTCCATCTTTGAAGTAGAAACGTAAAGGAATCAGATTAATATGCTTAACATAGTTCTTATTACGAGACATGATAATGGCACTTGTTGCTGCTCTTGCATTTACATACAGCTTATTGAATCCTGTCTCTTTGAATACCTCTTCCGCCATGATTGCTTCAAACTTAACAGCAACAAGAAGGCTGTCAAACATGTGTTTGTTTGGCATCAGATTCCAGTATTCAATATAAGTTCCCTTGAATAACTCTGTCACATCCATACTTTCACCATTATCATAGTCTCCTCTGGTAAAGTACTTTCCAGTCTCCATATCTAAGCTGACACTACAACCATCATACTTCGGCTGTACAGTGACTTTGATATCAGGTCCAATTGGGATATTGAGACCCTCTACCCAATCTTTGTATGTCTTCTGATTAGGTCTCATTGGTGTTGTGACACCATATACCTTCGGCAGAGTCTGATTAGGTGTATCCGCAATCCCATCAGGTTTCTTTACCCTCATGAACGGACGAGCTTCATCACCATGTTCCTTGACATATTCTTCCACAAGGGCATCATAATCATCATCAGTCAGTAAGGGTTTTCCACGACTCCAGAGTGTTGTGAGATTGTCCAACAATTCTTTTGTCACATTGGCATATCCGAGTTGTTCATTGATATCACCAATTATTTTCTTTTCTTCATCAGTGTACTCATAATCGACTTTCATAATGAGTTCCTCCTTTAAATTGTTTGATTTTGGTTTATCACAAATGAGAATACATTACATCTCATTTGGTGCATAATAAGAGAATTTTTGAGGATGGTACTTTCCATCTTCCTGAAGATATAATGTCTGGTCTGCAACAATAATTGCCCAGAACAAAGAATCCAATGCAATCTTCCTATCATTGGCATCATCACTACTGATGCAATAGATGAAATCATCATTAACAATTGCATCAATAATTGCATAAATTTCAGAGCCACTCTCAGTTTTCAACAAAATTGTGAATATTGCATCATATGCATGTTGATCAGTGTCATGATACTCCTGCATCTTTATGTCAACAAATGATGCTTCTGAGAATGGCGGAAGGGAACAATGCACTGGAATATCTATCTCCTTACTACAAAACTTCCATTCTTTGATGATGTTTAATAACTTCATACTTGATACATATCCTTTCTATATAACTAATATTGATTGACCTCCGGTCAATCTAATCATATACATGTTCAAAAATGAAATAATAGTTTGATAAGTACACAACTATGGTGGGGGCATATGCCCCCACCTTCGTCATGCAATAAAATTTTAGGAGTTCTTAAAAATGACAAGCAGAAAGTTGGTCATTTCAAGTTGTGGAGAAGAGATTTGAACTCTTGAATGCATGCTTCAAAGGCATGTGTCTTTACCGCTTGACTACTCCACATTCTATACATTTAACATATATATTATTATGTTGCAATAAGCAATTAAATAATATTATATGAAAGGATTTGATTATTATGAAAAATATCACAAGCAAAGAAGAACACATGAAATGGTTGGATGAAGAAGAACGTTGGTCTTCTATTAATCCATACCTGGATATTGAAGATTGTTATGAGGTATCATCGTATGGTAGAATCAGAAATACCAGATACAACAAAATTCTGGATGATATCCATCATTCTACTAACGGGTTTGATTACATCTTCATCGCAACAAAAGAGCACAAACCATCATATCAACATATTGATGTAATCGTGTGTATGACATTCTGGGCATGGAATGTAAACAATCTACCAGTGCATGAACCAATTATTCCATCTCATATTGATGGAGATACCAGAAACAACAGAGCTTCCAATCTCGAATTTATTCTCGATAAAGAGATTTGGAAACCAATTGTTGGATACAAGGATATCATCGATGGAATGTATGAGATATCCAACCATGGAAATGTCAGAAATGTCGCAAAAAGATTTCGATGTCAAATTAATCTCAATCCATTATATTATCCAAAATGTGGATTCATGACACCGAATGGAAAGAAGGCTTATGATGTTCATCGTATTATTGCCAAAATGTTCACAATCGGCCATGATTCGGATCATAATGTTGTTAATCATATTGATAATACACGAATAAACAATCATTGGAGAAATATCGAATGGTGTACATGGGGATGGAATGTTGAGCATGGACAAGCATTTAGTCCTCAAACAGATATAGATGTAATTGATTATTTACGTTTATTATTGTTGAAATATAAAAATCCATTAAAAGCATATAATGCATTGGATAAATCCAAATATCCAAATATAGATTATGAAATGATAAGACATTATAAACATGATAGTGATTGGCCACGTCGGAGTTGGATGTTCACGCAAGTTGAACTAGAATCTCTAAGAGAAGATGCACGAGTTCGTGGACACTTTGATGAATCGGACATCAGACATTTTTGTGAACTACTTGTTGAATATAATGGAGACATAACTACAGTTTGGAAAATCTTAAAAGAAGAAGGGTATTTTATCAATCAGAACACCCTTGTTTGTATTAAGACAAAGAAAAACTATTCAAAAATATCTGACGAATACTTTACAAAAGATACGTTCAAGGACGCCCCCTAATGGGGGCTCCTGTTATTTGTTTTTTATAGTTGATCAAAGAAAACAAACATGTTCCAACACCATATACGATTTACACCTACCGGAGGACATCTTTCCAAATCGTCCCTTTCGAGCCACGGATACGATGTTGATTCATGTTTGCATATAAAAAAATTGTGATGTTCGTGCTACCAGTTAACACCATCTCGCAGATGCAGTTATCAGAGGTTGATCAAGCCACATCCACATCCAATCGAGTCATCATATACCTACGGATTATTTCACTACTCCCAGCAGTTCAACCAGGACCACTCGGTCACACCCGAGGCCTGGTGGTATTCCACACTTGTCACAGTATGGTCCGATTCATCCTAGCCATCTGTACAGCAACTGATACCACCTATTCTGTGGGCAGTCATGGCGCATATTTCAGTTCGATTGTGACACATCGTATGAAATTATGTTTTCGGATTCGGTAACATAGAAAATGTACTGGCCTAAAGAAAGAAGAAAACCAGTATTGAACTGACCGTTGGTATCAAAATGTAATCACGTAACACAAGGAAATGTTTGGTTTTATACCTTTGGTCAGATGGAGCAGATGATGGGGGACGATCCCACACTCCCAGCTTGGAAGGCTGGTGTACTACCGCTATACGACATCTGCATTACAGCGAGAAGAAAAATGAAAAAAACTTCTCGCTGAAGTAAAAATATAAATCTATGGTCATCTTTTCTTGGAGGATAAAAATGACAGGTGGTGCATCTACAGAGATTTGCACTCTGACGCTATAAAGCACAGGTTCCTAAGACCTGCGTGTCTTCTGTTCCACCATAGATGCACATTGATCGTTTTATGTCTTTCACTCCCTCTTCGTACGATCAGGCTTATGGGCCGTAACAGATTCGAACTGCTGACATACGAGTTATGAGCTCGTGGTTCTAACCAACTGAACTAACGGCCCAATTAAATGAAACATCTTAGATGAGAATAATGGCGGGAGTATATGATTTCATTTCAAATTATGAGTTTGACGAAGTAACTCCGGCGTCTGCATCATCATAAATGTTCCATAACAACGAGAAGGATTGGTGAGAATCACGTGTTCAGTGGGGTCACATTAGTCCCCGATGGTCCAGTATTAGGACGCGATGCCTATATACCGGAAATATGGCAATGTTTTATATACACGAAGTATCTGAACACCTGCATCACCAAATCCAATAATTCATTTCTAATTACTGGTATTTATTTGTTAATCAATTATTTCTTCTTTTCGATTTCATCCCAGATATGGATATACCGTTCCATGAACTGAGTTTCTTTACCTGTCCACCCACTCAGGAATGCACAACGATAAGCCATTTCAGGAACTAGCACATTGTCGTATCCAGCTGTCTGAATGGAGAATAAGTTAACTTTGGGATTTACTTCCCGACGATACTTCTCAAGTGCCTGATATACATTCATGTTCAAACTATGTCTGCTGATACCATTATATGACCAAGGATGAAGACGTCGTTCAAGAGTTAAGTGTCCAACTTGTAAGTCAGAATAGATGATGATGTTATCATACTTAATTTTCTTACTCAGAATCTCTTGGAAGAATTCATCTACGCCGGGTTCTGTGGCACCGCCGACATCATTATATTTACCATCATTGATTTTGTTTGCCTGGATCAATGCACCATTTCGTTTAGATACTTCAAACCATTTGCATGTCGTGCCAAACTTGACGATTTGTGCTTCTTCGGAGCACATACCAGCAATGACTGCACTTAAGTTATCAATCTCAGCAATCTGAGTAGTACCATATTCTGATGTGAAGGCACTCCATGCAGAACCACTATTGTCAGATAAGATAACAGTCTTACCGGGAAGCTTGGGCATTTCTTTAATGGAGATATCAATGCATTCTTCGAGTGCATCTAATACCCAACCCTTATAATTGATTTCTGCATTCTCCAACTGCTTGTATGCAGCATAATATCTGTATGGGAACTGCTTACCGGTTTTAACACCTTTCTTCAGTCTCAGCAGATAGGCTCTACATAAAGCATCATAAGTTACTTCAGAGAAGAAGTTACGGATATTACGGAGAAGAGCCATATGTCCAAGTGAAGTTGTTTTGTAGATTTCTTCCCATAACATACCAGCACTTCTCTTCTGTTCCCATGTCACTTCATTATCTTCTGCTTCGATCGTACCAGTCTTCATGAGTTCATCGAGAACATCAGAATGTGCATGGGTAAGACGAACGGCATTAATCATACCGATTTCTGCGTTCTTATATTTATTAACGTCAAATCTTGTTAAATCACTGAGCTTGGCTGCCAGTGAACGTTTCAAGATAGACGGAATCTTATTCTTATTACCGTCATTCAACCAAAGGTAGTATGCCAGCTGAGACATCGGTTCATCTGGACGTGCAAGTACCTTTTTCTGATATTCTGCAAACTTACCAGGATTTGCTTTTGTCCATTCCTGACGTTTTGGATGAATGGATGCACGAACCATGATAATCTGTGGATTCAATCGCATGTAATAATCATGACGAAGTGTAACCGCCATTTTCAATGTTTCTTCGAAATCATAATCCAATGCAGCATCGATGGCTTCTTCAAATACTTCAGTAGTTGTTTTACCATCAAACTCTTTGAAGAGCCTGTCGTTACCGAGTGTATCTCTTGTATCATACCAGCCGGTATCGATACCAAACTTACCATCCTTGATGTTAGAACGATAAAAAGATGCTTCACCAAAGAATGAAGATGCGGCAATCATTGTCAATCTCATTAATGGATTGATAGTGAAGGATTCGCCACCTTCAAAATTGATAACGGTATTTGCATTTGCATGGTATTTGTTGTACTCTTTGAGGTTCTTAACCTCTCTGCTTAATCTGCTCATACAAAAACTCCCTTCTCGTTAAAAAAGAAATTGATTCATATAAATTTAGATTGCTTGAGAATATTAAATACGGGGTATCGGTTTTGAGTAAGTCATAACCGATAAAACACTATAAAATGTCATCCCATGAGCGTGGTTCGACAAACCTAATTGAGGTAAAAATCTTAACAAAAAATATGTTCTTTATGAAGAAACCGTATTCGCTGCATCAAGCAACCTAAATTACTGGTGGTAGACTGAGTATATTAAAAACAGATTAAATGCCCGCTTAATATTTATACAGGTATCGTGGTCGCAACCCTGTTTCGAATAACTCCAAATGTTAATCTGATCTGTAGAAGTAACTGTTTTCACTGCTTCAGTCTACTAGTCCAAGTGACAGGGTACGATCCTGCGGCCTCTCGCTCCCAAAGCGAGCGCTCTCCCATCTGAGCTACACCTGGATATTATGGAGAACCATTTAGATTCCCCATATAGTTATTTATTACCAGTTAAATGCATAACCGAGACCATTCTTCAGATCAGCATTGAGCGGATCAGTGAATTTAGCGGACTTTTCAAGTACATTTACAGTTACAATAGAGAACTTTGTCTTCGGTTCTTTTGTAACAGGTGTAACAGTTGCTGCAAAGATATAATTGGTTCCCTTTGTTACCTGTGTTGCGAGTAAAGCAAACGGTTCTACCTTAGAACCAACAAATCCTTCGAATACTTCAGCAAATGCATTCTTTGCTTCTTCCGGGATATCCGTTTTAACATCAACCTGAGTACCACCCATCGGCATACCGCCTTCAACGATTCTTTCAATGTTGACAACGGATACGCCTTCTGGTTTTTCATTAAAAATAACAAGAACAACATTCTTTGTATCCTTACCTGTAACAACAAGCTGTTCTGCAAGAACTGCGTGGTTTGTACCATTTACCACCTGAGAACCGATATAAGCAATCGGGGTGTACTGAGCACCGAGAATAGTACCACTCATTTCAGCAAATGCTGTTGCAATCTTCTGTGGCATCTTATCGACTACTACATTAATTTCCCATGTTCCAACCATTGTAATCAAACTCCTTTTGTATAAATAATAATAATATTTGTCTATGAGAGTATTTGACAGAGTATAATACGCGCTCTATCCATCTGAGCTACACATCATAAGACATGCTAGGACTCGAACCTAGGACCACGCGGTTTGATCCGAAGTAACTCTATCAGCCGCATCATAGACTTAGTGGCCCCGGTGGAATTCGAATCCACACTGAACGGTGTTTGAGACCGCTTCCTGCTGCCTATTGGGATACGGGGCCAAATTGTTAAATGTTCCCCAATTGAACTTGTCTGGCATAATATCCTGAACAAGACTTTGAGCATGACTTTATCCTATTCTTTCCTCTTTTCAGATCAGAGTAGAATCTTTCTTGGACATCCGCTTTCCATATAAATGGCTGTCCACACACATCACATATCTCCCATTTATCAAAATATTTCTGTGGAGCATGATGTTTAGCATGTTCCTCTCTAGTCATACATTCAAGATTCCAGGAACAGTTGTAATATTTATTCTCATTCATATGATGAACAACGCATCCTTTTGTGTAGTTTGGATCAAATGTCATTGCAACAAGCTGATGTATTGCTATCACTTTAGCATTCCCATTATCATCTCTCAAATAGATTGAATCATAATGTTCTCCATCGTTATAGTGATATGGCTTTAAAATATTACCAAGATTATCGAAGACATTTCCACACCTATCGATTTTATAATTGCTGAAACCAGGGATTGGATGTGGCCATAAATCATATTGATTCATGAATTGTGTAAAAATTTCTTTCGGATCCATAATATCATCTCCTTTCAAGCGGGTCTGCCAATTTCCCCAAAGAGCCAAAAAACATTTGTGAGGGTATAAACCAGAGGAATGCGTATGCCATTTTCGCCAATGATACCAAAATGATATCATACAGGATTTGAACCTATAAATCTATTTTAAGAAGTAACTCTGATTACTGCTTCACAAATGTATTATTATAGTATTATGATTTGAAATAAAAAATATACAAGAAAAACACACCCCGAATGGAAGGGCGTGTTTTATTATGAGTACCCACAGTAAAGCCTGTCTCACGACAGTCCTTATGTGGATGATCATACGGCTGCTGTAGCTGCAAGAGCAGCATTAACGCAATCAGTTGCAACTCTGATTGCGTCTTCCTTACTGGAGCATGCTGCCATAGACAGCCAGTTTGTCACGAATGTGACACCGGCCGGCTTGACATCCAGCCACTCCTTAGGGAGTTTCCAGGCCGGGTCTGCGACCTGGAGATTATAGCTGCCGGGGTCACGGCCCGGGAACACGGCCATTTTCAGGCCGCGTTCCTTACAGAAACTCTGCCACGGCACGAATTTATCCATTACAAGAATGGCGTCATTCAATACTGTGGCATTTTCAGCCAGCCAATCAGCTGCCTTTGCGGCAGACAAATCTTTCCGAATTGCATTCTCGAGGGCCGGGGTCAGCCACTCGACAGCCTTCAGAAAGGCTTCGTCGGGATTCTCGTCAGAATCCCAGGTCGGATAAAAGTCCCGGACCGTCGTCCAGGCCGGGGTCCAGAGCATCCCCGTATCATGGAGGTCAATTGAGTGGATTAAACCACTCAGCGTGGGGAATGCCTCCTTCTTTCCCCACGCCTCCCAGAGGAGTCCAACTGCAGCGTGGACCTCCTCCTGAGGAGTGCCTTTCTTCAGGAGTACACTGCCATCCTCCTGCACCAGCTCCTGGTCTTTGACGGGTCTGAGCTGGTGATGGTCAAAGAGTGCGACACCATCGTGCTGACGGCCGACGTCAGCAATAATATGCTGGACATCAGCCTTTGTTGTGTCCGGATTATTAGTCCGGACAATTTCGATTTCAGGAAATTGCAATTTCAACAGAGCGACACATGCAGCATCGTCTGCGTGAAACATTCCACCGTGAACGGTGATGGATTTTACTTCCTGATCGAAATTAAAGAGATTAAATGTAGTCATACAGACTCCTTCCGATCTTGCGATCGTACCGACTTATGGTCTCGGGTGGACCTAAAATAACGAACAGAAATATTCAGTGATTGCTTTCTAAGTCTGATCCGTTATGTCGTATTTGACTTCCTATAAAGATAGGTGTGATCATTAATACTAGCAATTTAATATATTTCTATATCATATAAATAATATATATGTGAAGATTTAAAAAAATAGAAAATGGAAATCCCCGGCATATGCCGGGGATTGTTCGTTACCATTTCTGACCACCACTCAACCATGGGTTTACCACGCCAGACTGTTGTGGTGTTCCAGTCTGTTCTCGTTGAAGTTGTTCTCTGTCTGCTTTCCATATGGTCGGATATACTTGGTGTGTATTGAATGGAAGTGCACCCTTTACAAGCATATCTTCTAATATGGAAGCAAAGTCAGGATTTCCCTCACACAGATGTGCGGGTGTTGTTGTCTCACCATACATGTTATCCATGGCTGTTGCATCTGTATAAATATACATAACATATCATCTCCTTCTGAATGTGTTTTGGAGTATTGTTCTCCTCATTCATGGAAATGATATATCTATGAATTATGCATTTTGTATCACTTGAACCAATTGATTCAATGTTCCAATATCAGCAGCAACTACCTTTGCAAGTGTCGAATAAGATTTCGTTACGACTTTCATGTATTCAATGCAATTATTGTATACCTTTATTTTCGTGCGATAGATGGAGTTGTTATCATTCTCCAATCCTTCCAATTCACCAACAAAGTTATTTGTGATATCTGTCCAAAATGCAACAGTCTGTGAAATGATATCTAATATACAGAAATAGTTTTTGAAGCTGGAAATATCGATACCTTGTGGAGTTTTTGCGGCATTCTCAATACCATTTCCAAAATGACGCAACTGTTGTTCATCTTCTGGGAAGGAATCAAAGAATAAGTTTGCAACACCGGCAGCATTCTGTTGTGTCACAACAACTTTGGTTTTCATTAAATCCAATTGTTGTAATCGTTTCAAACAAGTTAATGCCGGAGGTTTCTGTTGATATTTTGGATCATGAGCTTGGAATATTTGTCCAACAGAACTAATTACATTTGCATATCTTCCATTTCTGATTTCAGACAACTTAACAACCTCTTGTGTCAACCAGAATGCCATATTTGCAAAATACATTAATGGTTCAATTTCCATGGAAGAAGTACGATCATTCCATAAGTATAACATCACACCATTCTTGAATAATGCACCAATTCCTCTGTTCTTAACAAACTTTGCCAATGCATAAATACGGTGGTTTGTTTTTTCAACAATAGAACGAATTAGATTTGTCACTTTTCGAATGAGTTTGATGATACCAGCAAATGCACCGACAATCAAATTGAATCCGGACATCTTTCTGGAATATACACGGTCTGCAGTTGTTGCAATTTCTTCTTGGAAGATCTGCGGCTGTGCTAGTTTCATGACACCTTCGGTAATATAATCATCCGTAGAATATTCCAATACAAACTGTACGGTTTCCATATACAAGAATCCACGTTCCATTTCTTCCACAGCTTCTTGGATTTCTTTATTCTCCACTTCAACATTACCAGCATCATCTTTTGAAATAGAAGTAACATGCAGATTGAATTTGTCAACTGCTGTTGCCATGGCAGAACCTTCATCCATGCCCATAGCCAATAATTCTTCATATTCTTTACGAATATCTGGATCCCTGGGCTTATATTCTTCACCCGTGATTTCTGCTTTTGCAAATAATAACTGCTCCATATGATATCTTTCTTCATCTGCAATATCTGAATACAAACGCTGAAGAATGTCCACTTTGGATGTTTTGGCAGCTTCCAAATAATCCGATAAAGCCTTTGCTTCATCTGCAACAAACTCCATGACTTTAGCAACTTCAGCTGGATCATATTGATTGTTGGGGAGATCATCTCCACCATGTTGGCCGAATGTGCTCATATCATCTTCATTATCATCTTCAATTGGAGTTTCTTCTGGAGTTTCGGTATCTTCGGTTTCTTCCGGAATTGTACCATTAATTCCATCAGTTTCCACAGGAGCTTTGTTGTCGGTATCTTCACCTTGCATGTCATCTGTTGTATCTGTGGTATCATTCATGTTGTCATCTAATGATGCATTGTCAGATGTTTCCTCTCCTGCTTCGGCATCTTCTTCTTGATAGTAATATTCATTCAACACAGACGTTTCATATTTTTTAACATCCTTTTCAATATCTTTAAACTTTGCATTTTCAAAAAGCTTTACTAATTTATCATCTTCCAATTCCATTTTTCTTTTAAATAAATCATTGTATGTGAAATCTGGAATAGGATCACTTAATGAACGAAATGGTCTGCGATAATCGATTGGTAATTTCTTTTTTTTGCATTCAGCATCAAATTCCAATCTTTGGTCATTTGCATAAGATGATAAACTTTTATATGTTGGAAAACGAAGAAAATTCTCAACTGCTTTGAATAGTTTATTTTTGTATTTGCTAACAATTTTAAACAATGTATCTTCGTCTTTTTTATCCCATTTTGTAGATTGAATATTCCATGCATCTATTCCCCAATATACTCTTTGAACTGCACCAAATCTATAGTCGAGATCTTTATCAGGGTCAACATCTTCTTCGGAATCTTCTTCTCCATCTTCCTGATAATAGCTGTCATTCATGGCTTCAAAGAAAGCATCCAGACCACGTGCAGAACCAGACGGAATTAAACGATTTGGTTTCTTTCTCTGAGTTTCGAATTGTTCTTCTCTCTGTCTACGTGCAAATGTTTCAATGGATCTATCCATCATTCATCAGTCCTTTCGGTTAATTTCATAAAGAACACGTGATCATCCTCATCACATACATTCCAACCATATTTCTTGTACATGTGGAATGCTCGTTTGTTCTTTTTGTTTACGGACAAGTAGGTTGCACCAAAGTCATCTACGGCAATCTGTAAAAGATCCACGCCATAATCATGTCCTTGATATTCCTCTGATACTTCCAATGCAGTAATCCAACGTTGTCCATTAATCTTCTTCTCAACTGCAACATATGCTACGACAATATGATTTTCATCAATATAAATTGCACCTTTTGTATTATCATTCACACGAACACGTCGTAATCCATGTTTAAACACACCTTGATCTTTGTATTTTTTGACGGATTGTTCCGTTAATGGAATATAGTGATACTTCTCTTTCAAGGTATTGTGATTTGTTCCCATATAAGATTCTTGTACAAATCCTTTGAGTGCAGATTCCATTTCTGATACAGACATGTGGATCTTATCATTATCGAAGAATGATTGATGGAATTGTAATCCTTCTTGGGTGAATAATTGTGTTGCGTTCAATAAATTGATGATATCAAATGCGGTATTATCATCCATTTGTTGGATCTGTTCATTAATCTTCATACCATCGTCAGATAAATATTTGTGATCTGATAAATATTGCCAATATGTTTTCATTGTCTTTGTTTGATGATTAATACGGATTTCATTCTTAATAAACTTTCCATTGAGATATACTTGATTGATGTATCCAACATACGTATCTCCATCACGTGGTTCAAAGGAAGACACATCAATGAGATCTTGTTTCATAATCTGTAAATCCTCTTGTGATAAATGTAAATCAAATGTTTGAATCAGATGAGATACAACATCATCCATATTCTCAACTAAGAAGACACCATTCTTCTCATGGGTCAATGATGTTTCGATCAATACAATGGAATCTGTATCATTTGGAACAATGGTAAACTGATGCCAGAATGACATGTCATTATTGTTTTGCTGTTCAACTGCAATAGACTCGGATTCTTGTTGGATATCTGTGTCTTCATCTTCTTCGAGTGATTGGGTGTGATCAATATTACAATTCAAGAAGAAGGTTTGACATGGCAATCCTCGATCCTTCAACAGCTTCGCAACATAGAAAGAATGCTCGAAACACACACCAAGTTTGGATTGTTCCATTGACTGAATGGACTGGGAATGATATGTGGAAATCATCTTCCAAGAATCTTTGAATGGAGATGCTGTAATACGTTCACCATTCTCATCCAAACATCCATAATGTATCTGGGAAGCTTGTTGGAATACTTCTTGACATTGCTGTCTGAGAGAGTTGATATCAACGGCTTCTTGAACATGCTCGTCTTTCCTTTTGGAAGGTGCTCCTTTGATACACATCTTGACATGAACTTCATGCGGTTTAAACTTAATGGAATCTTGATCACATATCAGATACTCTCTTTCGTTTTGATTCATCCACGGATATTTCCCAATAGATCCAGTTACATCTTTCATGTCGATTTCATAAACATATCCAACACAATCAATTGTCGTTGGTTTTAGATCAGGTGCCCCTTCAGCTAGCATGTGTACTTCATCCAAATAATCTTTTAATTTATCAGCAGGCCAACTCCATTCTTCATATCCTCTATTATCATAACCGGATCCTCTCAAATACTCATTCACCTTTGGATTTCTAGAAGCAGCAAATATGGATGCAAGCCCTTTATATGGCGTCACAAATAATGGCCGATCTAAATCAAAATGATCTCCAACGTATTCGGTCATTCCAAAATATACTTTATCATATTCGAAATCTTTTACTTTTTTAATCGTACTTTGATCATATCTATCACTTTCTTGGAAAGCCTCTTCTTTCTTCTTTTTACCCAAATATGGTTTCAATGATTCCCAGTTCTCCCAATCCATACCCAATTCCTTTGCACGTTTCACAATGTTCTTTGCCAATTCTTCTTTGTATTCATCAGGTGCTTTATTAAAAAAACGAACGGCTTGTAAGACATGTTTCTCATCCGTCAAAGGATACTTCCTTAATTCAGGAATCCCAAATTGAGAATCATCCAAATCATTTCTGTCATCGGTAGATAACTTTGCTTCTTGATACACTTGATCCCATGATGTAATCGGTTCTGTCATTGATGCAAGATGAATGTTAATCTTCGGAATGTATGGTAGCTTCACTTTGATACTAACACCAGGCACGAAATCACAAACCTCAATCATCGATATAAACAACATACGAAATGCTTGATACAAAGGGACCAATTTCACCATTCCTGGACTGGAATCAAATGTATCAATTGCTGTTTTTACCAACTTAAATCTCATATTTGTATTTGTACGAATATTTTTGATCCATGATGGTTCTTTATTCTTTTCCAAATGACCGGGTGGTAGTGTTTGCTTCAAATCATCAATGAATTGATCACGTCGATCATGTAGTTGATCATACATCTTTTGGAACGGTTCTCCACCTGCTTTTTTTATCTGATGTAATGTCATTAATGTTTTTTCCCACAATTTCTGATAATCGATAACTGCTTTATTGACATCTTTTTGATAATCCTGAATTAATCTTGTTCGATCAGGAGGAGTTTGTACTTCCTCTTGATATACATCATCTGCTGGTTCGTTATCATAGAACTTGTCTACATAAGAATCCATGATCTTATCCAATATCGTATGAGATGCCTTTTCTGTCAAGTTACCAACCAACTTATCACCAATATGATCATTAATGTGTAATTCACGTTTCTCATATTCCCATACATCCATCATTTTCTGAATAACTGTTTTCGCACCATCACGATTGAAATGTCGATTTAATTCAATAATATTATCTCGAATTTCATAAATCAATCGATCGATATATTGACGGTGAGACATGCTACGTTTTTCTGGTTTACGAGCAAATCCCAAGCGAGAAGTTTTGATTGGTACCTCGGTATAGTCTTCTTCAATGTTATCATAGATCTCTGCTAATTTATTATACAAAGAAGCCAATCTTTGCACGATTTCACGTTTTGTCATATGATTCATTTCTTTCCGAAGATATACAATCTCCGAATTGAAACTCATGGCACGTTCAAAGTTCTTCTTTTCCTCATATGTTGCATCTGTATGTCTCCAACCGCTGACACCTCTGCGTGAGAATGCAGCTGCTTCTGTAACAAATTCATCATCAGTCATATATTCTTTCACCAACTCTTCCATGGGATAGGGATGATCCTGTTTGGCCACATCATCAAATACCAATCTTGCATTCTCTACCATCCAATCCATATATTGATCATTCGTAGAACCATACTTCGGATGTTTACCAGTAAATTCCATGACAGAATATTTGAATTGGTGGAATCGATGTTTGTTACCATTGAATTGGAACATGGTCCATGTAATGGTTTTAAAAAAATCACGCAAGTTATTGGATACATAAACACCTGTCAATTTCTTGAATGAGGATTCAATCCAAATATGTTGACCATCGATTGATACAATAACAATGGTATGTGTGTCATAATCAGGAGGTGTTTCTGTAATAATGTAAAACTTACGACATTCCACACCATGTTCTTGTAACCACTTTTCTTCATATTCCACGTAATCCCAACAAACACCACCACCATACTTCACAAAATCATCTGGTGATAGTAAATGGTAATTTTGTTCATAGTCTTTTGCACTCTTAACGTGGTGGATTTTACCATCCTTTCTGGGTATTCCATATTTGAAATCTTCCAAATGCTTTACCAATTCTTCACACAGTTTCTTTACTTTCCTGACTGATTTGGGTTTATCTGATTCCATATGGAAATCATTTTCAAACATGACATATCACCTCTTTACTTATATTATACTATATACACATTGACCTCCGGTCAATTTAATACTATACATGAATATTTAGAAAATAATAGTTTGTTTACACAGGAACTACGGGGGCATGAGCCCCCGCATATTCCCATATGTTTTCACTCGTTTGTGATTAGAACCAACGGCCAATCTTCGGTGTTGTTGCTTCTGTATGCTTTGTATAGCCGTAAGTTGTGTCAGATCTTTCTTCCAATTCAATATCCGGGATGCCGTCATAAGACTTGAGAGCACCGTTACCACCAGAGATGATAGATTCCGGATTAAATGAATTGAATTTAGAATCAAAGAGGTCCTTGTAACCAGAGGAACCAGCATCATAGCTTTCCTGATAAGGTGTAGCACCATCAAGAGAGAATCCGTATTCGAAATCCTGTTCAAACATAATCTTTTACTCCTTTTCTATAGATTAGATAATGCATTATCTGATTTATCATACAACATCTTCAGATAGTCATTGATATATAACTGGTTCACAGAAATAATCAATCGATATGTCGATGTGTAATTTACTGTTGTGAAAATGATTTTACGATGTACCCAATCAATGTCATATCCTTCCGTAATCAGTGAATGGTTTTCACGTAGCATTACGGAGATAAATAACTTTGGATCGATGTGATTTTCCAAATGATAGTCAATCATTCGTTCCAATGTTAACCCCAATACCGAACCGAATTCGATTTCTCGTTCATTCCAGTCCAATTTAATGATTGGGCGAGAATGGATTTTCCATCCATATGGCAATGGAAAATCTCTCTCGTTAAATGTGTCCGAGAAGATTGGTATCGAGATTGAACACGGTCTTGGTTGTAACACCCGATATGGTCCTGGATTTGGAACGGATAAGTCAAACATACCAATCGTGTTAAACTCACATCTCAATGTGAAAGTAATGGGGCAATCGCTTTCCACTAAGTTATTTTGTTTCGTCACCTGGGTATAGTTTAGGTCTGAAATCTTACATAATAACGATGTCATGTAATAGGTGTAAAATGCATCCTTATGTCTTCCAGAAGAGAATCGATATGAAATGGGGAAAATAGAATTCATGTTCAGATAATCTAAGAAACGTGCAACGCTTCCATGTTCATCTTTCACAGGCATCTTTGCATATCGAGCAGTTTCTTCTAGGAATCCATCTGGGATTGCTAACTCCAAGGCAGTATCAATATCAAAAAAATGTCCATCCGTAGGTATGCGGTTAATCAAATAAGAAGCCCATTTCAATTGTTCTGTTGCACTCTGGAAAGATAGTACAAAATCAAAATTGACAACAACACGATTGAGTTTACCACGCCATTCAATTCCATCTGATTTGGAGAAAAGTAATAACTCCATCTCAGACCGATTCCGGAATCTACTCGATGTAGTTTGCCAAAGTGTTGTACCAAAAGATCCTGCAGCTAATCGATCATCAAGTCCGGATAAAGAAACACGTGGATTCACAATACACATTGGATATGGCATTGTCCGTATCTGTTTCGGAGTGTGACGCAATTGTCGATGTGCGATCTTTGTAGAAGGCATAACCGTTTCAAATGTTCCATTTGGAAATTGATCTACCATGAATTGAAGTATGATTGCCGTCACATTACCAATGGTATGTACCATGTCAGTACCACTTTGACATGCTAACGACAACTCATATCCATGTTTTAATCTTGGATCAGAAGGATTTAAACTATTATATTCATAATGCATCCCAGGTCGATAAATGTTTTGATCAGTCAATCCCTCATTAAATTTGTTTCGGTTCTGATCATTTAACCGAGCATCATTATAATTCTGGCTCATATTAAGCAGAATGCTGTGCACGCGAAATCAGAATAGACATAATATTGGTTAATGTTGTCATATCATAATAACGAATTCGTTTAAAATCGAATTCTAATATAGATGGACATTTGTTCAATATCATGATCAGTCTCCACATGTTGGTGATTCCATATTTGTCATAAGAATATAACTTTGGATTGTATTTGTATTTGGCATCGAAATCTTCGTACCGATACAAGTTTCCTCCAACATTATAGGAGTTTAATAATTCATAAAAATCTAATGGTAAATACTTAGTGATGATCTCCCATTTGTTAGGAGGTTGATAGTTATTCACCATCAGTTCTGTTTGCGGCACAGTCAATGTTGCACTTTCTGAGATATTTCCGATTGTGTATAGATCGGAGTTAATATAGCTCAATAATGAGGGAATCGAGGTCTTTTCATCCGATGTCATGGAAACACCTCCATTTATAATCTCACATACATATTGAATGGATCGTTGTCATCACACACCAATGTCGCTTGTAATTGTTCTTGAATCGCAATCGGTTCAGTTGTTCTTAATCTTACTTCAAATCCTGACGATAATTGAAATTGGTTCGATGTAAAATCAATAGAAGAAAATACTGGAGAAGTGACTGTAATGGTATCACCGTCCGAAAATGTACCAGTAGATGTGATTTGACAAGTGGATGTATGTGGGATGTTATAAGTAATTGGATAATACTGTAACAGCATTAATATGCTTCTTTCTTCTGGGGAAGAGGAGCAACGCCGCCATTAATGGTTTCGCCAATTGCATAACCGGAGTCGTTTAGAGACTTCGCGAGAACGTCTGTGGTAGCTGCGAATCTACGAGCAGATCTCTTCATCTGTTCCATAGCAGCCTGAGACAGGGAACCATTACCAACATATTGTGCAGCATATGCACCAGCACTCTTCTTAGTAGAATCAGATTCCAATGCATTTGTTACAGATTCACAGAAGGTCTTCAGTGTATATGCAGTTCTGATGTAGTCAGCAATGTCGGCAACACATGGGTTTGCAGATTCCATTACAGTCTGATCAGCAAGTGCAGCAGTTGCATATTCCATACTGATAACAAACTTGTTCAGATCGCCTTCAGAATAATCGGATTCAGATGTGACTGCATATTCAGCAACAAAGGAACCAGACATATTTGTCTTAAGACCAAATGCAGGAAGCATATCCTGAATGGATCTCATATAAAGACCAGCATTTGTACGAAGAGATGTACCATCCTTGAAACCACGGCTGAGTGGAGTTCTGTCATTCTTTGCTCTCTGTGCAATTTTCTTAGCAGTTACTTCTGCAAATTCATCAAAATCATTTTCTTTCAGACCATCCGGAACACCGGTAATCTTGGCAGCACCACAAATGGCTTTCCAGCTCTTGTCAGCAGCAGTTGCAACTTTGGATGTAGCCATTTCCATCAGATTGAGGAATCCATTAGAAGAACGGGAGAATGCTTCCTGAGCAACACCCAGAGCTTCTCTACGATCAGTTGGCAGACCTGCTTCTGTTGCGGCTTCCTGAATATAAGAAATATCGTTCTTGTCCAGATCCATGATATTTACTGATGCATTATAGATTGCGCCAGCTACATTAATCTGACCCATTGCTTCTTGAATATATGCATCCTGAGGACAGGAGTCGCCAGTTGCATAATCAAGCATCAAATCTGTAAACTTCATAATTAGTAAAGTCCTTTCGTAATTGGATTTTCACAACAGAGCATTTTGAGGAAGAGCCCCCTGATCCCCAATAGTCTGTGTAAATTAACATTGAGTTGATATATTATATATTATAGGTATCTTATTCTCCTTTGGAATAGGATTGAGAAGTGAATTGTCTCCAGCATTGTTCCAATTGGTCACGGATTGTATGGTAATCATATTGCATGCACTTATCATAATAGATGCGAAGGAACTGTGCACCACGTTCTGTCACTTCATTTGTTGTTAATACAGAATCAGATCCAATATGTTTCATTTCATCTTTTCCAGCAGGTGTTAATAAAGAATGTTTATCAAGGAATTTGTAAACTTCTTTGAATCTCTTAATGACATTCTTCTCATCCATTCCTTGATCTGTGTGCCAAGAAACTTTATCAAACTTTTGGAATGATTTATCGGAATAATATTGACGACGTGCAAAAGTGATGGAATTGATCGTATCATCAGAATTCAATACCACTTCAATTGACATGATCTTAGAAACAAGCTTGTCATCACCTTCAGGTTTGATATCAAGTGCTTTCTTTCTCAAATTATCAATCTTCCCAGGGAACACAATGGACCGATCAAGTTCAATTTGGATGTCCTTGATGATGGTAACACGAGCCACTTTATCGCTTTCATAATATACGATAAACTTTCCATAATCATCCATTTCTACTGTGGATTTTTTTGGTTGACCAAAATCCTTTTCCAGTTTCTTTTGTGTCTTTGTACGTGTTGCACCAAATTCAATATCCTCAACTTCATTGCCAGGTTTTACTTCCCATTCAATCAGTTCGTCTGGGTCTTTCCGTTTGCTATTACTGACTGCACCGGCGCCGTCATATGATTCATCCATTTCAGCATACCATGAAGATTTCAATTCACCAGTATCCGGATCAATGTAGAATTCCTCTTCCAATTCATCATCTTCATCGTCATCATCATCTTCTGAATCATCTTCATCATCATTGTCATTGTCATTGTCTTCATCGTCGATATCTTCTTCGTCATCATCTGTATCTTTGTCTTTATCGTCATCTTCAGAATTATCTTCGTCTTTGGATTTGTTATCCGTATCCTTTTCGGGATCATTTGCTTCATCATCCTCATCAAGATTGGTATCGGAATCATCTTCATCGGATTCTTGATAATATTCATCAATCAATTTATCAGTAGACACATGGAGTTTGGAACACAAATCTTCAAGGCTATTTGCAATCTTTACATATTTATTCTTATCAGATTCATCATGGATGTACAGATAAATTTTCCAATCAGAAATCTTAATTAATACATAATTGCCAAACCCGTCTCCCTCATCAAAGCTGAGGTATCCATCATGATCATTGAGATTCTTGAGTACTTGTTCAACGGAATATAATTCATTGAATGTGTATTCGGAGTAAGCATCATTCCCAGTTTTAATCTTTTTGTCAACAAATCTTTCACTCATTTCTCGCAGGTGATCTGTGGGATCCTGTTCTGTTGGAATGATCTTTCGATAAATGGATGGGAGTTTTTTACCAATTTCTTGTTCCAACTTATGAAATGGATCATTGGTACTTTCTTCATCATCGGATTCTTGGTAATACGAGGATTGCATTTCACCATTTTCATCCAGGTAGAATTCTTCTTCATACTCTGGTTCATCTTCATCAGAAATGACTTCAATGTCTCGTCTATATGGTTCAGCACCAACAATTGGACCATGGTCATATCGATTAATCAAATCATTTGCTCTGGATTTATAAGAATTGATGATATCAACCTTGAGAGAACGTTTTCTCATACCTTGATCAACGAGTTGATGATAACGAGGATCTCCCTCTTCCTTAGCCAGCATTAAAGCAACACATGATGTCACAATGTTCATGATGGTATCATCTGTCAATCTCATGCCATTGATTTCCACACCATTCTTTTCCGCAAGGTCTTGGAGTTCCTTTTGTTTACGATAATGAACAAGCATTTCACCAACTTTTGCAAACATGGCATCTTCCCCAGATTCCATTGTAACATTACCATCAGCTTCATCGATATCATATTCAAACAACCAAAGCTTCTTTGCAATATCACGGACATGACGAATCACCATTGGTTGAGAACGTTCACATTCTGTGATCATATCTTGTTGAAGATTGTTAATCATTTTGATTGTCTTCTTCATTAAGGATTTATTTGGTTTTTCATTCTTGGGGTCTGATAAGATTTCGATATTCTTTTCGATATTCTCAATATCCTGATCGATGACTCTCTTAAGACCTTGATAAGAACGCTTGGGATCATGCGCATCATCATGTTTACTGGAATAATAGGATTCACGACGTTCTTTCAATTCATTGAAAATGTTTGTCATTTCTTCCAAGATGGCTTCTTTAGACGCTCTCTTCATCAGTGTCTTATACAGATGCTCAAGATCTTTGGAAGAATTCGCAATGAATGTGTAGTAATTGTTCTCACCAAGACGGGATTCCATTGCTTCATCAATGTCTTGTTTTGCAGTCTTCTTAATGAGTGCAGCCGCTTCCTGATAACGATAAGATTCTGATATCTTATCACCAACCTTCGTTCCAGCATCTCGAATAGCTTCACCGGCTTTACGTTTTGCGGTACGTGCAGCTTTATCAACCTTATTCTTGGATTCAAAAGCATCGAGGATGGCATTACGAACATCCATTCTGGATTGTGCGGCATCTCGTGCCCATTTATCTTCCATATCATAGTCATGTTTATACGCACGAGGAAGTGTATTCAGAGTTTCTTTTACAGCACCACCAAAACTGCCAGCATTCTTGATTTTATCAAGGTCATCTGCAGCATCATCAAATCTATCTTTGATACCACTACCGATATCTTGGAAACCTCTCTTGAGACCTTTGACGATTTGATGACCTGTTTCTTTGATACCCTCTTTAAAACCTTCTTCTTCAACATCGATTTCTTCATCATCTTTGTCTTCGTCATCTTTATCTTTCTTCTTAGATGATTTCTTTTTGGGTTTCTTTTTATCATCCTTTTTGTCATCATCATCTTCTTCGTCATCATCTTCATCGGAAGAACCATAATCGAAGTCGTCATCAACATCTACATCAGCTGGCTCAATGGTTGCTCCCTGATCATTATCAAGATCATACTTGTCATCATATTTTTCACGATCTTCGTTTTCTTCCTCTTCTTTGGCTTGTTCCAGATAGAAATATACTTCATCATCAGATGCATTTAATACATATTCATATCCCTCTTGTGCCATGTTTCCGAATAGTAACCTAAATGGCGCTGTTAACACCCAACCAATCAATTTGAAAATTCCAGCAATCAATCTGAAGATAAGAGGTGTATATCTGCTACTACCACTAGATTGTGGACTATTTCTTTGAGGACTCGAATTGCTTCTCTGGGGATTCGGTTGTCTGATAGACGGAGGTGCGGGTTTTTCAATTTTGGATTTGTATTCTCCGAGGTATTTTTGAATTTCAGAATAATCTCCAGTTTCATGTGCTTTCTTGAACACGGGTCCCCATTTCTGAATCCATTCCAGACGAATGATTGCATCTTTTGCCCCAGTTCCTTTTTGAACAGATTGGTCGAATTGTGCGACCATTTTTGCATAAGCAACTGTAAATGCTTTTGGATTACCATGCACTTTTATTGCATCAATATTAAATTTGTAATTTTCAATTTCTGCTTCAATAGATTTAATACTCATCTTAAGATATTGAGTTCTACGCTCAGCAGCTGGATTATTTTTAATATTCTCTAAAGCTTTTAATTCTTTTTCAAAAGCAGCTTTACTATTCTCCAGGATTCTTTCATATCTAGTTATAACCATGACAATGGTATGTTGCTTATCTTCATTATTTTTGAAAAACTCCGTATATCTTCTATTGTATTCTTTTTCGATTTCTTCATCTGACTTACCGTCATTCTTCATTTTTACCAATGCCATATTGGTTTCCTTCAAGAACTGAACAAATTCATTTCTCATACTTTTTAAAGGTCCTTGCTGGAAGTCCCACATGATTCTCAAATGACGTAATGTTTGATCGACACCCCCATCAGTGTATATGGCTGATAACATATCCGCAACCAATTCCTGGTATCCTTCATCATGAATGACTCTATTATCACCAGCTGCCTTGCGTTCTTTCTCATATTTTTTTGCAACTTTTCTTACATATTTTGCTTCATCATCAGCCATTCCTCTTATCATATCTCTGAAATGTCCCTCCTCATGCTTCAACACACTCTGGAAAGTTTTCCAAGAAGAACGTAAGTAGTTTTGACCAATCATAATACGTGCATCACGTTCACCAGGATATATTGCACAATATGCATTTCCAATAAATTCCCGGCAATCATCTTTTTCCGGATCTTCTTCTCGACCGATAATCAGTTTTATTAATCGAGCTTTGCCATTTTTAATAATGTCAGACTGATACACACCCTTTCGTGGTAATCTGCCACGGTCATCGGGATCCCTTCTGAAACCGATTCTTTTCAGATTTTCTTTTTCATTTTCAAGTGTTTTATCATTAAATGATACGGCACCAACATATTTCATTTGATCTTCCTCTTGATATATCATTTCACCAAGTTTAATCGGTTCTGTTCCAAAATCAATCATATCGATTGCTCCTTTCGTATAAAAAATTTACAAATGCGTTAACCCCGGCACATGCCGGGGTTATTTACATTAACGGAAACAATTATACTGTTCGCCAAGTTGGGTTTGGTAACTGGATAGTGGAATACATTTCACATTGGGGATGACAACAGATGGATCATTAAATAATAACTGATACTGTTGATTCACAATCTTGGTTCCAATATCAAATAACATATTCAACTTATGTTCCACATCCGGGGTAGTGATTCTTATCATCTTTCGATATGTTGTCACATAATCAAGAAGCTGTTTCCCCAAATGTTGTAATTCCACCTCATCCAATCCTTCGATTTCTTGTTCGCGATTATCTCCTTGAATAATCATTGATAACACCTCACTTTCCATGAACAATTCAACAATACATCTTCGATGTACACTTTAATATTATATATAAAGGAGAAATGAATTATGTTTGATATGACAAATGAGGAAGCCATCATTCAAATGATCAAGGATAAAGATGAAGATTGTTATGTGATTCCATTATATGTTCACATCAATAACAACCGTTACAATCTTTGGGAAATGGATCAGATTAATGACTTTTCTCCATACTTCATCAAAGTTGGGTTTGGATCTTCTCGAGGATTAATGATCAAATCACAATTACCAGCTGAATGTGTGTATGAATTCAATATGGAATTGACATTACACCAGTATGATTATGACAAAGATGTTGATCGATTTTATTATGTATTCGAGACTGGATTCATGGAAGAAGAAGAATTGAAAGATGATTTTCATAAACAAATTCAAGAATACATGAATGCGATTGCAGAACATGTGAAGAAACATGTGGAAGAACGAAGAATGGAGGTGAGAAAACGAATGATGGAAGATGAAGACAATTACATTAGTACTGAATAAGTGAAACTATTATTTCATTTTTGAACATGTATAGTATTAGATTGACCGGAGGTCAATCAATGTATAATAATAAAGGAGTAATAGTATGAAGTATGTGTTATTTGTAATTGTGTATGTGGTGATAGACATCCCTATGAGTTATATAATCAATCAATGGATTGATAAATGGCTGCTCCGTAGAGCATATGACAAATGGGGAGTGGATAAATATCACAATATGACAAATAAACAAAAAGATTGGTTTGAAACCAGACAGACCATTCATGAATGCACATGGGATATGATTGTAAGCGTCATATTGATTGTGATACTTATCAATTTATTGGAATTTGGTCAATAATATGAAAGGAATGAATGTATATGTTAACAATGTTATTTTTCATTATCGTCATCATCGGTGGGACATTTCTGTTATTTGGAGGCGCTCTGATTATTCAATTATTGGAGAATCTTTGGAATCATATCAAAGAAATCTTCCATCGTCAGTAACATACAAAATTTGAAAGTGAGGTGAGCGAGATGGATCATGATGCATTAACAAAATTCAAGGAAGAATTATTGAATACTGGATTATTTAAACAAACACCAAGTGATCCAAATCAATATCGGTGCAAGACCTGTCCGTTCTGCGGAGATGAGAAATCTCACATGTATGTGAGAATCACATTAAGTGATGATACACCAGTATTGTATCATTGTTTCAAATGTAATGAAAGTGGAATCATTAACAAAGAATGGTTGGATTATTTTGGATTGGATATTAAAATACCAAAACAAACATATCGTAAGAAATTGGATATTGCTAATGTATCCACAATTGTGAATACCGTCTCTTGTAATGAGAATGATAACTTTGAAAGGGTTTATCAATACATCTATGATAGAATTGGAGAACGAGTTACCTTAGAACAATTACAGATGTTTCAATATATGGGGAATCCATTTCAATATGTCAAAGAGTATTTAGAACCTGAGATTCAAAGTGATTATTATTTGAAACAAAGATGCTGGTTTAAATTAACAAACGGGAATATTGCTGGAAGAGCCTATGATAAGAACGACAAGATGCGATGGTTTCGATATCAAACTAAGAATTGCGTTGGTAGAGGATTGTACACGATGAAAGAACCAATCGATTTGTATAAAACGATCAATGTGTGTATTGCCGAAGGTATCATGGATGTGATTGGGTTATATTATCATTACCCAATATCCAATGCATTTCACATTGCTGTATTGGGAAAAGATTATCAAGTGGGTATTCAGCATATGTTGAACATGGGTGTATTTGGTGACTCTGTATGTATCAAGATATTCAAAGATGCGGATGTGGATTTAAATCGTATCCGTATCGATAAGAACATTCGAAGATTATTCAAGAAGATAGAAATCTACCAGAACACTTTGGAATCCGATTATGGTGTTAAAGAGGACAAAACCGAAATTGTTAGAGTAACAAAATTATGAATGATAACGGGGGCATATGCCCCCGTATATTCTTTTTTATGGATTGCTGTAATGATTATATCCATTGCCATCAGTGTCATCAAAAGATGAACCATGATCTGGAATGAATCCTGTATAAGAAACCGTCACATCAGAAGCACCCCATGATGTAATGGTTTCAGATGTAATGTTATCTAATTCTCGATGCAATGACTCTATTGCAGATCCATTATCTGTATAACCCTGTGGCCAATCTAAGATCAAATTGAAATTAGACAGTCCTTTGAATGCATCTGTCTGAATTACTCCAAATCGGAATCCCAACTTTACATTCTTCAAATGAGTGCAACCATTGAATGCTTCTCTCTGTATCTCACCGAGTAATGAATAATCATTTTGACGATAACCCTTGTGATTTCTTTCGCCAATGATATGGTTTCTAAATGTGACGTCTTCTAAATAGGAATCCTTGAATGGTCGAGCCTTAACACCACTTGTTGGGCTATAATCTCCTACGTCCATATATCTGAATGGGAATGTGATGGACTTTAATTTTTCACAATTTGCAAATACAGAATCTCCTAAACGCAGCCATGTTGTATTATCAGATGCATCTGTATCCAGCCATGTCAAGTCTGGATCAAATACAACCTCTTCCAATTCATGCATATCTTTCAATGCATTATCATCTAATTCCGCTAATCGATTTGTGAATTGTAACCTCTTAATTTTTGTATTAGCAAATGCAGAATCATAAATTGTGTAAACTGCTCTTGGGATTGTAATTTCTTCCAATGATGTACAACCGCTGAATGCTCCTTGACCAATCGGATATGAATTATTGTAATGATCTGTATACACAGCTGGCAATCTGACAGTTTTCAGACTGGTGCATCCATAAAAACATGATGCTGGCATTCCTACAACTGTATCATCGTCGAATATGACGGTTTCCAAATTAACACAATTCGCAAATAAACCAGGCGTGATAAACAAACTATGATCATCATCATATTTCAATTTTACATGCACTTTATGAAGAAACGGATTTCCAGTGAACGATTGTTCAATTGCGGGACCCGGAGTGTCTTCCGCAATAATCATATCATATCGATCATCTGGACCATCAATATCAACAGCATCAGCAAAATGTCGAAATGCTTGTTGTCCACGATCATAGTGATATACATGATCTGGCATTGGATTCATGTTTTCATCCAATTTGATTAACGTAATCTTTGTGATATCAATTCCATCATATGGATCAGGTACTGGAGTTGGATTGATACTCTCGTCTTGTATAGTAATAGGATTTCCATTATATGGCATTCTTGTTTTTATTTTAACAAGAGATCCATTGATCAAATGATTTAAACGTCTTGGATCTCCATTAGATGGAAGGCTTCCACCAACTAAATGAATTGTTCTTGGCATACTAATCACCGACCTTAATTGCTTTATTTTCAAATTTTTTATATGCATCAAAATAGATGCAATTGTTATCCTTGTCATATGTGCATTCATAATACATGCCATCTGGCAATGTCGTAGATAACATTGCTTTCATATTACCAAGAATGAAGCAATGCCAAACGATATACACTGAGAAATTGACATCTGGATCACTTTTATCCAAATGATCCAATACATATTTTTTCACAATGGATTCTGCTTTACTTAAGAACTCTACATCATTCATTTACATCATCTCCCGGACAGATTCCGTGTTTCACACGATCTGCAAGTTCTGCTCTTTTTCCATCATTCCATCTCTCAAGGTTAGGGACGATGTAACCGGTGATCCTACGCAGTCGTTGAATTGGTTGATTTGCTTCTGGTTTGTTTTCCAAAACATATTTCATATCAACAAATTCATTACCATCTTCTTCATGAACGATGGTAAGTTCCAATTCAGTTACATTACAATTGGGAAACTTTTGTTTGATATAGTCCACATAATTCTTCTTTTCTTCAGGAGACATCGCTCCACCTTTTACTGTAATATTCATATTAAAACCTCATTTCATATATATATCATTAATATGATAGACATGATGATCGTGTCTATCGACCAACTGGGCTCCACTCCTTAGTTGGTTAATCAACCGTTTTGATCATCAACAATCCAAAATATTTTTCTTAGGAGGTTTTAATTATGCCGAAAAATGTCAGATTCGCTGAAGTTAAACTTAAGGACATTGAAAGTGGTGTTCCATTCAAAGTATACCATTGTCGTGTCGGAAAAGATTATGATATCTTTACAGAAAAGATGGGGGTGTTTGAAGGGTTACCAATGGAGATTCAACTGACCATCAATTACATCAAGGCATCTTATCAGTCAGATGAAAAAGCTAAGATGGAGACACATTTTCTCATTCGAGATTTTTATGCCGTATTCAGTATCGGGGAAGAGGAAATAGAAATGAGATGGGATGATGATTCCTTATCAGTCGCACAAGCTCAAAATAAAATACTCAGAAACAGTGTGTATGGGATATCTGTAAGACAGAGCATGCTATCTGCGAAACATTTGTTGCCGCCGCAAAGGAGAAATGATCCGTTGAAATTTGATGGAGAACTTACAATGAACAATATCATGTATTCTTTTTGGAAAATTGCAACTCTCATGCATTTATCGCTGATTGGAGACTGCTCTTGGCTTTGCAGCATTTCAAACCCTGCAGGAATCTTCTATGCTATTCATTCAGCATTTACAATCTCTCCGATTGCAGAGAAGTGCTACATGAGTATTGTTAAATCTAATGAGAGAATTGCAATAAATCAATTAACACAAGTCATTGAACATTGTCAAACGAATGATTCATTTAATAACAGACACATTGAAGCAGTCGTTGCACCAATCGTGAGTGCTATCCATGAATGTGGTAAACCAGAATTATTCCGAAACATTCCCATGGAAGTTCGAACAATACTGGTTTCGCATTTCAATAAAGGAAACCAGCATGAGATTGTTTCCGAACTCAATCATTATACAGATGGACGGTATTATGATTTGAATGATATGTCCAGGTGGGAACTTTAATCAAGGAGGAGTTTATTATGTCAAACAATAATAGCTTAGTAGACATCAAAATCAAGGATATCGAGAATGGTGTTCCTTTTACAGTACACTGCGGATACGATGGAATTCAAACGGGCTTTGAATCTGAAAGTGAACTAATGGAAGTCACACTCACAGTCAATTATCATAAAAAGACAAGGAATTTTAAAAATGCTTTTACAGGTATTGACACAATAGACGAATACTTGATGGCGGATGCAATCAACATTAAAATGGGAATGCATGACAGACACATTGATGTTGAGTTAGAAAATTCATTGACGGAAAGGAACAAACATCAAAAAATGTATTTATGGGGATGCCAATGTAATTCTTCACTCACGAGCATTTATCCACTCATGTATGTTCTAAAGAAATGCTGGCATGTTCTGGACAAGATGGATTTTTCATACATCATGTCATTTGAGGACTTGTCTGAAGCTTATGTTAGTCTTTACAAATCAATCATTCATGGAATTGTTACTTCCAAGAATCAAAAATTGGCAGAGGGGTGTGTCAACTATCATTGTGGAAATGATATAGCGTTTATATGGAATGATGTCGGTCAGGAATCATTTAACACATACTGTATGAAAGATTGCATTCTGGTTGAAGAATTGGTTAATCATCGACCGGAATTATTAAGAATGATTCCATTGCGTTTGCGAATCCTGCTGATAACCCATTTTAATGCAGAAGGGAAACATGAAATCGTAGCGGCCTTGAATTATTATCACAAAGGGGATTACAGAAACCCCGGGGAGGATCTGATACTATGAATATAGAAATGAGCATAACTGGTTTCACATCAATGGAATTAACATTGGATGATTTCCTGACTACAAAACTAGAAACCGGCGTCCCAGAGATTAGATTTGTTAGAAACGAGACACATGTTGGGTGTCATAAATATCCAAGTGTTGAAGTGACCGCAATCATTGATGGTATACCGAGAATGCAGCATGCACTCGGTGTTTATCAGCTTTCTAATTACGATCCCTCATCAGCAGTATATCAACTCACAAGATTTGATTTATTCATCCATCACACCAATAATCCAAAATATGATGTGAAGGTTCAGATTGAAAGACAAGCTTTAGCTGATATTGAGATTTTTCATGATGCTAATTTATTGGAGATGATGATTTATCCAATCTTAGATATTGTGGATCAAATCATTAATTTCAATTGGATGGTAATTGAAAACTATCAGCTTGGTTTCTCTGATATGTTCAACATTTTCAAAGCAATTCTGATTGGAATCGCAAAGAATCCAAATCTGGCCAGTCAGATTGGGAATATGTTGGTCGCATTGTCATTGGAACAAAAGGAGAAATATTTACAAGAGAAATATATGCGGTTATGTATTGCCATTTGTGAAACGATTCATACATCGACACAGTTGTATGAGATTTACAAATGCATCTCAACTCCCATGAGAGCAAAACTCATCGAGCATTTCCTCGATGACAATAAACCGGATATCGTGGCTCAATTGACACATTTCTCCAATCCGATTAAGATTGAAGATATCACAAACGATGACAGATGGACATTATAAAGACAAACAATTGAGTGGGCTTTCATGCCCACTCACACATTTAAGGAGGAATTCATTATGAAAACAATAGAAGATTATTTGGTAGAAACTACGATTGGTGAAATAAAGGATGGGAGACCAATTCGTATGTATTACCAAGGGCATGGGAATGTGGATGAGAAAAAAGTGTCTTTAATGACAAACCCAATATTCTCCGAACCAATTGATGGAGAGGTAGAATGCCCGTGTGACAACCCCAATTCAAACTTTGGTGCTTATGGTGCTTATATGTTTTCACCTAATCCGGTGTATCAAAGGGTGCCGATTCATTTTGATAGAAAGGATGCAATCGCATGTGATTTCTATATTGACATCGACAATAACCCTGATTCTGACACCCTTCATACCTTTAATATCAATGCATTCGGATTCGGTATCCACAGTGATGGTATCACATTATGTGGTTCATTGCATCCCACCAACGTTCTTAAATTCTTTGATGGTACTATGGCAGAGGTGCATAATATGTGGGCAAATGGTATTACCGACCCACTCACTGATGGGTTGGATTGGAATTTATATAATCATAACCATTGTGTTCGAAATATATCAATCGTATCCAGTCTTATTAAATCAGCTTGGAATTTTCTCAAAAGAGATAAACCAATCTGGGAATTCGATAAATCATTCATTGATACAGATAAGCAAGCTTGGAAAACAGTAGGCACAATGATTCTGAATTCAGAATACACCATACTTCATCAAACACTGATGAATGATTATATTACCGAAGTAGAAAATTGGTTTCGTAGAATGGAAGAATATGAAAAAGGTATGGGACCATCTGCCCGTGGATATATTATTACCGCTTATGCGTTTAAGTACGCATATGTATTCATGTTCGATTTCTTTGACATCTTGAAAGAATGCAATAAGCTGGAATTGTTACGCCAGATTCCATTGGATACTCGTTTAAAGATGATTCAATCGTTTAATGAACTTGGCAAACACGAATTGGTGGCTTTATTAAACCACTATCACAAAGGAGACTATAAGTCTCTTGACACAATGGAAGGATGGGAGTTATAAAGTTTATAAAAGTAGAGTACAATGGCCGGGCTTAGCCCGGCCTACATACTCTGTCGTATCTATCAATAAATAATGAAAGGATGTCTTTTTTATATCACCGATGAGAAAAGTGAGGAATAACTCATCGGTGATACTATTTGATGGAGGTCGTACCTATGCCAAGTACGCAAGTAACAATGCATTTGGTAGATGTATTGCACTCTACCTATATGTTATACCACATATACAATTATTTCTTTATTCTACACAAAGGCTTTTCCATCGCGACTTTTGTAACTGTTTTCTTTTTGTATACAATATGACTGATACTACTATTACTATATCTATTACTGTAAAATCCCTATTGTATACAATGTATATTATAATATTATATGGCTTCGCCTTATCATTCCGTCAATATGTAGTAACAGTTTTTATTATAAAATATTATAAAGATATTCTATTATTTCAATATTTGATATATATATAATTAATATGATAAAGAAGATAATAATTTATCTACTATATCGAGATGACATAACATCCCAAACTTGGGCTAGCTATATGCTAGTGACCTAACGGGATTCCTGTGCGTACAGGCCGTCGAAAGATATGGAGATATATTGTATCTATCATTATCCAGTTATACTCAAGCTCGCCATAGGCAGCTAGTCACTGTTGAACAAGAGGCTGAAATACCTCATTGATCAGGCTTGATATAATTGAAATAACCTTTAAGGAGGATTTTACTATGGCAAGAAATATTTTTGGTGGCAATCTGATTATGGACACAATTCAGAACGGACTCTGTGGAAACTGCGGTTATACCCCTGTGAAAGAACAGGTGGTCGCTCCTATCTCTATCAAGACCACTCCCACCACTACACCCCCTGCACCTGTGCCGGTACATCAGCAGCAGGTTCCCCAGGCACCGCAGGTACAGCAGCAGACCCCCGCACAGCAGCAGGGTGTGTATGTACAACCTTCCACCGGCGCTGCCATGTATTTGGGAGCGCATGCCTATGTACAGGCAATGCGTGCAGAGCAGCAGGCCCAGGAAAACGCTGCAAACATCACTGCGAATCAGAAACTTGCGGATGCCCGTCACAAGGGTCAAGTCGCATTCAATAAGATGGTTGGTCAGGCCATCGGAGAATGCGGTGAGGTTATTTCTGAAAATGCAAAGGCGATTCGTGGCCTGCAGCACCGCTGTGAAAATGCAGAGGCACGTGCCAAAGCACAGGCATCCGAGCTTGCAAAGCTTAAAGCTCAGCAGCAGGCACAGCAGAAGGCACAGGCAGCTGAACTTGCAAAGCTGAAAGCTGCACAGGCTGCACAGCAGGCTGAGATTCAGAAGCTGAAAGAGCATAACAAGGTGCAGGACAAGCGCCTTGACAATCTCGAAAAGAATATGCGCACGGCAAATGCATTCATGCAGAAATTCGGGAAAAAGAAATAATTCCCGTAATATCTACATGAATAATCTGCACACAGCTTCTACCGCAACAACTCCCCCGCATGTGCGGGGGAGATCTGGTTGCGGGTTCATGCTAACATCGAAAATGTTTTTATTGTTTTTTTTCATTTTATCGTATCCCATGTAGATGTTTCAGAATTGAATGCATGGAATTTGATTCCAGTATCTGCACGATCTTCCATAATGATTGTACGAGCAGATTCATCATATCCCGTCTCTTCATTGTAGATCCGGTCAATTGTGCTAATGCTTGTGGAATGGATCAATTGCATTTGAATGGGGATATGACGTGTATTTGTTTCATCATTCTCAAAGATGAAACCATGTACTCGTGGGAATACACATGTCCAGTTGCCAGTCGGAAATACATCTATTTCATTCTTTAATGTACCTTGACTGAGTATCAGTTTGAAGTCGTTATCCAAATATACATGTTCATCAGAAGTATCTTCCTCATGATAGATGGAGTTTGTGTAGATATTATAATCCAATATCAATTCACCTGCTGTATTTTTTGTAAACAAAGAAGGTGTCTCAGAACGGTTATCGGAATAGATGTCGATATCAGCCCAATCATTTGGAACACGTTCGATATAGAAAGATTGTCTTTCTTGATCGATATGATATTTCTCATGGAATGTAGATGTTGGATCAAATACCCACATCATGGGTCCTACATTCGGAACATCCCAAACAATCGTGGTATTGGCATTGGAATTGGTATACTTCTCATACTTTAATGAATTCTGAGGTAGTAATGACCAATCATCTCCAGCAACCAAATTATTGAATCCTCGTGCAATGACCATACATTCAAATTCCGTATTTGTCACATTCTTTGGTTCCATCCATTTAAATGCCAAATAACAATCAGATTGTAAAACACCATTGTCTTTCAATAATTTCCAAACATTCTCTGTGATTTTTTCAATTGGCTTTGTTACTTCTTCTTCATCCACAATAGTTGTCTCAGTTTCACGTTTTTCGACATTGTAACGAAGCACACCATTTCCAGTTCCCGATTTACTATGGGAACGGAATTTACATAAATCAATCTCATGTAATTTGTCAGTGGTTGATCCAATATCATCCACCTCAATTGGTGTCGATTTTGTGTCGATGATATGCACAAATGATGGTGTGGATAAGGTATCCAACCAAACTGGAAGATTGCGATCTTCATATAAAATGCTCATGACAGAAATCCGACGAGGAAGCACCATGGATGTGACAGCATCATATGTGGTCTGATGATATTGATCAGATGTACCTCCTTGGAATTCGGCAAGCTGTGTATCAGCAACCCACTTCTCTTCATCAGTATCATACAAATATAACCACAAACCATCATTCAATTTTACCAATGCAAATAAGTCTGTAAATAAACCACCATATGTTGGAATATGATCCATCAGATCTTTCAAATGTAATGTACATTTAAATCCAGTACCATTTCCAATTGCTGGGGAAGTACCATAAGATTTTGTATATTCACTGATAATCATACCATCACTATCTGTATTCAAATCAAAGTTGGAAATCGAAATGGGATCATATGTGGACTCATCCATGGAACCAACCTTCATTGCAGAAATTGTGAATTCTTTGACGCCTCCGCCACTTGTAACATCTGTTACATTATATTGGAATGCGAATCCGCCAATATAGATATAACCGATATCACCAAATTGATATCCAGTACCTGCTGCTGTGATCTTACCAGCTTCTACCAAAATTGGATCGATTCTATTTTCAAAATTCAGTAATTGATGATACATTTTATCCGATAAATCAAAACTGTTCAATTGAGATACATTTTCGAATACATATCCTTTACGTGTATACGATACACTTCCAGCCTTCTTAGCATCATCATATGCTGTCATCGACATGATTGTGAAATTCTTTTGATAACTTTCAATCGCCTTTTTGAAATATGTGGCTTTTGTTTCTTCCTCTTCCCATGCTTGGTTGATTTGCAATTCATATTCTTCATCGGATGTATTTTCATCTTGCGGATTATCTAATTTAAACAAAGCAAATGCTTTTTCCATTACTTCATCAAATGTCAAAGTTTCTGTAATTGTGGGACGAACCCAATGACTTCCCATTTTGTTATATAATCGATCCTTATCTTCCGTTGAGAAATTCACATCTGTTCTGACATAGTTTGGGTCAACAACAGACACTGGTGCAATACCAGAAATGCCAGTTAATTGTACGATAGATGTGGGAATATCACAGATACGAGCAACTGTTCTGTCTGGTTTTGGATATCGGGAAATACGGTTGTTCTCATATTTCGCTTCATCATTGCTGAGATAATAGACACGACCAACATCCGATATTTCAGATAAAGGATATAAATCAAATTGTAATCCGGTATCAATCGATCCTTCTTGGCCATATCCAGAACCATAATCCGCATCATAAATTGTTTTGACAATATGCCAATATCCTTGTTCGGGAACATCGTCAATTGTTAAATCTTGAAATGGTGCAAAATCTTGTAACGAAAAGAATCGAACACGTCCGGATGCATCAATTCCTTCATCACCAAACTCCTTTGGTGAGTGAATTCTACAAATGATACGATCTTGATCATCAATACACATCAGATGCGCCTTTGGATACAATTCTGGGTCACCACTATCTTGGATGATAACACCAAATTTACAATCAATAGAACGATGCATGTTTCCACCATAACCATCATACTCCATCCAATATCCATATGCAAATGTCAAGCGGTTCTTGCATTCATTGATATAGACTCCTTCATCTGCAATGAGGTTATCAATATCAAAGTTTATTTTCACACCAGTTGTTGGATCAGTATATTCACCAATCATGCTCATGCGCCTTGCCATTCTCGTGTCAGTCTGATATTCTGTAAATGGATGTCCATCTAAAAATTTATCAATCATTGTTTCACCATATGTTTTTGGCATATAGGATTCACGTTCAGCAGTGGTTAATCTTAGCCATTCTAATTTTATTCTCGCAACATATGCAGACTCTGTTTCTTCCGATTCTTTCGGATGTGCTTCTTTATATGCTTCCAGACCCTTCTCTTGTCTGATGCTTGCATATGCATTGAAATTTCTTCTGACACTTTCTAAAAATAAAACACCGAAAGGAGTGCCATCATAATATTCCACATCCATTGGCACTTCTTCATTGAATGAACATTCGGTATAGAAATCATATTGAATATCGGGATTTTTACCAAGGTCGAATAACAAAGCTGCTGTTTGACGTGAGCCAGGAACTAATGGATCGTAATTAGGTGTATTATGCAATGCATAAACTGCCATAAACTCACGAATACGATTTTCATCCATATCATTCAGCCATTGTGGTAAACCATCCCAAGTATTCAATAGATATGGATAATGTTGATAAGTGTCTGAATACGGATTCCCAGAACTCATTTGGATACCCGTGTAACCGACATCTTTTGTGACGTGTACATTCTGTATATTGCCAGAATAATATTGAATGTCCAATACTGGAATTAATGGATTATTTCCCAAAGCCATACAGTTTTGATCGAAAACACTCATTTTGATTCGATATGTCCTCTCATCTACATATTCCCATTCTTCATTTGGATGCATGGTTAATACACTATGCGCGGTAGAAATCGGATAAACATAATCATCAATCTTAACTGTAAAATTCAAAAACTTAGAAAAGTCCGCATCGGTATTATTAAATGTACCAGAATTAATTGTGACGATGAAATACGATTCGGAAGTTGGTCCATCTTGTGGTGTTGCATCTTGATTGCCATCAACACCAACGTATACTCTTGCGGAATATACATCAGAAGTTCCTTCGTTTCCGAAACACATCAATTGTGTTCCATTTACACTTCTGAATTTCACATTAAGAATTCTTGGGCCTTGTGCAAGTAATGTGGAATTGGCATCAAACCAGAATAACGGATATCCAATAAATTGATTATCCGTCACACCAAGTGTATGATAAGATCCATTTCCTTCATTCTCCAATGGAAGTGTTTGCAATGCGGATGTCAATGGATAATAGTAATATACATTTCCCGTTGCAATCATGGAATCTGTGGTTCCATCTTCCAGGCCAATCTGGATCGATTCAGTATAGGTATGTGTGCTTTCATCCAGTAACTCCACATATGCTTTTCTTGTGCGAATCCATTTCGTGGCAAACACATCATCTGTTGAAGTACTTCCAGCAAATGGAAGAATGACGGTTTTACAATCTTCAAATCGAATGCGATAATGTTTCGTTTTCGGTGAATCATCCGTCAAGGTATCATCTTCCGAAAAATTGGCAACATTTGTATTTGTTGGATAATTAATGGATGTGATACGTGCAAAACAAAATCCAGACACTTCACAGCAATATGTGAATGCCGATGGTTCTAATGAAAAAATATAGTCCAAATGATTTTTTAAAGAAACAGAATTCAAGTCACCATATACCTTTTCCTGTTTTTCTGATTCCACAATAATGTCAGAACCCTTGTTATCAATTTGACCAATATATTGATCCCGTGTGACGGGATCAATTAATGTCTTCTTTTTATCTGTTTTTAATAACCAATGTTTGCGTTCTTGTTCCGTAATTAACGCCAAACTGTTATAACCCAGATACCAATGAAGTTTATGAATCATTTTCATCAGTCTCCTTTTCTGATACTAATTTCCATCGATCAATGGATTCATTATAATAATATAATCTCTTCCGATGTAATAAGATACAATATTTGGAAATATCTTCCATTGTCACATCATCCTTCATATGAAATCCTTGCAAGGTTGCATCATCTGGCAACTTGAAAAAGAATAGTAATTCGGAATCGTACGTTCTACCTCGACCAGATCTGTATGCGGAAGGATATTGACGAATGGAGAGATTGTGCATTGCACCTGTTGGTTGTTCCGTTAATGGTTGATAACGGCGGTTTCGTGTTCGTAACACAACATCATCCGCATTACCCAATTTTTGTAATGGTAATTCGTCGTCATCCACATTAGGATGATATGGGTGTTTTGGTTGGTCGATCGTGCATTCTTCATAACCAATATACTTCCAAACATCCACATCCAATATTATGCTACCACTAATTTCCGTCCATAACTGTATGCCAGTGGATATTTGTGGAAAGTCTACATATAATACCTGATAATGATCTGTGATTTGTGATATATTATATGTCACTTCCACTGTATTCTCATATGTTGTGGACTTTGGATTGAACACATAAACAATCGGTTGCATATTTCGTATTCTGCCAGTATTTGCAAATATCAATTGATTCGATAATCCACCTCTACTATGAAGCTTTGCTTTATGTGCAACAGGTAATTTGAATTCACGTTTGTTATTGATATTGGGATAGATTTGATAAATGGAGATGTTGCGATGTCCTTCGTCGCCGACCTCTTGGTACGTGATATAACTTCCTTCATACAAGATGGCATGATGATCAATATATTCCATCACTGCATTGTCATATAATGCTTTTGCTTCACTTGGACGATTGTTCATCATCACATCTAATGTTTCATCAATAATTTCATTTCTTGCAACAGTTGTGATATTAGATACAATCCATAAATGTTGATAAGAGGAACCAAATGAATATTGGGAAATTTCCCATTGAAATTTTTGCATCATAATACTGAATAAACTACGATTCTTTCTGGTATCCATATCATCATATGGATTGCCAGTGATCGTATCACCAGTCATTTGACAAACCGAAACCCATGATAACCCTGCCAGGGACAAATACTTCTCACGCCAATCGTCACGGGAATCCCATAAAGATTGGATTCTTGTATCAAATGCTTCATCAGTTTCATCATCACGTTGTCCCAAGTTCAAATCTTCTACCATCAATGCAATGGCTGCTTTTTCATCTTCACGATATTGATATTCATATAACCAAATATTTCCCAAGATATCAAATTGAAATGTGAATAGATTTGGAATATGAGAATATCGAATATGCTGTTCTATTAATACGGGAGAATGATATGGCCAAACATGATCGGATAAATGGAGATGTAATCGTAAACCTTGGCTCTTGGATGCATATTGTGCCTTTTTAATTGTGAAACAATCGATGTAGGAATCTCTTGCATAAAAATTCATAACGGGAATTTGTAAATCCGGGGCATCTTGATTATATTTCGCAACCTCTGTCACACTACCTGTTCCATCTACCGCTGCCACAACACCTTTCATGATGTGTCCGGCAATATACCCTTGTACGGTATCTCCAACACGATAATCGACACCACCACTTGCAATCGTCCAATAATAGTCACTATCCAATGCTTCATTCCTTGCATGAAGCCCATCTGCCATTGTAATCGTCGGATTTAAAATGGTTGGTGCAAAATATGTCTTTCGCATGTATTCATAAGATAATGCATCATCCAATAATTCTTCCGCACCAAAGATGTATCTACCATTTTCATCATGAACAATCACACCATTATTGATGATTTGCCACACACGTTCACGATCTAACAATGTATATTCTTGCTCGGATCTGGTGTAATATTCATCAATTGTTAAAGTTGGTGCAACACCCTTGATGCTAATGAGCTGTCCCATATCGGTTGGAATATCACAAATACGTGCAACCGTTCGTTTTGGTTTGCTCGCAATTGCAATTTCATTATTCTCATAAGAAGCTCCATCATTGCTAAGATAATAAACTCTACCGGTTTCTAATTCTGGATCCAATCCCATCACACCTAATGAGAATACACGATTCCCATGATAGATAAATTTCTGACTGTCTTCATATCCTTTCTTGTTGACATCGGCAAATTCGTCACGGCTGATGTATCCGACATCAGATGCAATATTATTTATGGTTAGAATCTTATCTTCAAGCGTCTTGTATGTTCTTATCTTTGTATGATCAAAAACGATGGCTGATTCTAAATCCTCTACAATATCATTTATTTTGGTTTGTGGAATCGCACTATCGATCAGCATGGCTGCAACATTATTGTTCATCGCAATATTCTGATTGACATCCGTTTTATCTTTGATGGCGTACATCTCTGTGTGAGATCTAGATACATTCCTTGGTAATTTGTAAGCATAATACGGAGGCAAACCATCGAAATCTCCCAAATTGAAAATTGTTCCATTCTTTTTGATGACGGCATGCTGGGAATATTCTGACGAGGTATCTGAATGGATACCAATGGCAACATTATGTCTCAACCTGTCATCATCCGTGAACACATCCATTTGTGGTATTATTTTAAAAATGGGATTCAGCAATGGGGAAGTATCCGTGTATTGATATTCCATATAACCATATATGGGATTGACATATCTGGTACCATCATAATCCCAGTCACCATCTTCCGGTTCCCGGAATTGCCAATGTGAAAATCCCCATATGCCATCTTCCACAAATCGAAGTTTGATATGTTGGTTGTCAAATGTTACTTTCACAACATCACGATGATGATCTGTTCCAAATGGATCATTATTCGTATAACCAACAAATTCGATATAAGCAATCTCTTGTGTTCGATTGGTCTCGATATCACTTTTGGATCCCTCCTTAAATGCATAACGTGGATGCACCCGAATCAGCCAACGTATATCGGCAGATGCACTAGATGCTGGAATATTTTCTTCTCCATAAGCATATGGAAATAGATAATGTGTTCCATGTCCATCTGTGCCAGCTGTCAATATGGGCCAATCTTGATTTCCGATATTACCATTGAATCCAATTGTTGGTAACGATCTTAAATTGTCAAACGTCATCCAGATAAACGGTAGTTCTTCCATCCATGTTTCAAACGCAACAGTTTGCAACTCACCCTCAGTTGATATTGTTGAAGTATCGGATTCGATTAACATTTCTTCTAATGTTGCATCCGTGCTAAACGGTGTTGTATCCTCAAACCAATATGTGGTTGATGTCACACTTTCAGATGCAGCATGATATGCAACCAATGGAAAAACGTCATAGTCTTCCGATCCTTCGTATGTTTGCACATGCAAGAATGGAGGAGTTGTCGTTTTCCATACAACATGCTGGTATACTTTATTTTCAGAATCTGACAAGGCTCGCGGCAATATGACTTTCTTGACATTCGTAAATGTGAGATATACTTTGCGATTATGAAGAACTCCTTTTTTTAGTATCGCCATGACACAACATTCTTGTTCATAACTGTCTCTGTTATCTGAATACTTTAATTCAAAAAATTGTTTAAAAGCATCTTCACTCGTAGAAAGTAAATGAATATCGCCCAGAGGTGGGCGATCTAATTTCAACTTCCTTGTTTCTAATAGTAATTCAGAACCCCAGTTTTGTATGTTGCTGGAGTATTGTGTTTGGTTTGTTGCGGTATATCCAAATGACTTTGGTGTATACCCATTAAATAGTCTCTCGTCCATATGTAACTTCTGCCTCATGGAGTCTGGAGTAACATTTGGAGTTTGACGAATCACATTCATACGATCACCTTATTTCTTATTTTGATAAACATATAATTGACATGACGATGTACCAGACGATACTTCGTAAATTTATTCTACTATTTATAAGGAGGAAATTGTTATGCTCGATTATTGTATCTCGAACATGGAAAACCCGTTGGAACACATCACAGTTGACATGGGTGAAGACAGACCTCTTGTGGACTTTGTTATCAAAGCCATTAGTGGTTTACAAATCATCAATCAACTGCGACTGTATCCAATCGAAGGTGCGGATAATGCACCATTCGTTGCAATTGGAAATTGGCATTGGAATCCCCATCCCTTGTCAGGGGATATTCAAACCAAACGTCGTGAAACAGGAACAAAGCTGAAGACAAAGAATATCTCCGACAACCGTATTGGTGTATTGGATTTTGATGTGTATGTAGAAGCACGTGACAAGAATAAGAATCTTGTGTCACAAGTCATTCACAACACACTTCACATTCCGATTGCTGATGAAAAAGGCAGATATTATTTGGACAATCTCCGTTATTCCGAATATCAGCTTGTAGACAAATTATTGTATCCTGGTGGAAAAAATACCTTCACCATCAAGTCTCTGCTGCCGGTTGTCATTCGCTATGAAGATGCAACAGCCGTATCCATGGATGGAATGATTGTTACAGCCAAAGTTGGTATGGTAAAAATCTTCACTACAATGGAACCGATTCTGTCTTGTTTCATGCATGTGCCGGCGGTACTGAGTTATTTGGAGGTCTTCCCAATCTTACAGTTCTGCGACCATGTCTATGAAGATAAAAATGACTTTGAATACTTCAAACCTTTGGAAGATGTCGATATCTATATCAAGGCATACAAGAAAGGATTGAATAAGTTCGAATATGTCAGAACCATTTTGGTGATGGCAATCCAGCTCATCCAGTCGTATCATCCAAATAATATCGATGAACTGCGGAATCCACAGTGGTGGGTATATCAGTTAAGTTATTATGATGGAATGGTGGAACATCGTGGTGCTTGTCATCAGATGCATGTGGCAAGAATGTTGGACACCATCAGTGCTCAGGTATTACCTATTCCTGAGATTGATAAACGTATCATGATTTCATTGTTGAAATATGTATTGCAAACAGAGTTTGATGATATGAACTTCTTCTCATTTGAGAATAAGCGTCTCAGAAGAAATGAAGTTATCAGTACAATTATCACAGCAATGGTATCTGATAAACTGAAACAGATGTTCCGTTATGGTGCATTGGCAATGATGTCTGACATCGAGGGTTGTTTCAAGTTCTCACCTGATTGCATCTTGAGAAAGATGTATGAACTTGGTACGGTTCATTCCATTGACTTTGCCAATGATTTGGATTATCCACATCTCTTAAGCTATACACGTAAGGGTTAACACAATGGCTCAATCTCTCTAATATGCTGGAACACCGTAAAGCTTTCACTACCGAAGTGTGACAATGTGAAAGATGAATGACAATCGGCAATCAGCAGGGAAGATAAGATCACCCTCAACGACTATCCCTGACGAGGGAGTACACACAAAGCATGTGTGGAAACGAGAGACAACTTGATTGAGTTGAAGATATAGTCTGCTCTTGCATGAGAGTGTAAGAAGTTCATAAGAGAACTGCATGGAGTTGCGACCCATGTGAACACAAGGCCTAATAGCTTAGGAAGATTGGATAGACACAAAATTGGTTTCATTCACAAACAAATGAACCCATCTATGATTGGAAAGGTTGACTTCATCGAATCCTCAAAAGATGTTGGTCAGTCTGGTACAATCTCGCCATATGCCGATGTATCTGTATTCTCAGATGTGAACGTTAACAAGTATCCAAATATCAAGTTTGATTTATACAAGTTCATTGAGAAGGAATTCCCCAACAGAGCCCTCAGATTTGATGCAAACAATATTGCGGAATATAACCAGATTCTGGATAAGATGGTGATGTCTGTGTATATGGATATGGATTATCATATCAAACCAAAGGAGGTACAGCATAATGGATAAGATAACTCACACGATGTATCGTTGTTCTGTCAATAAACAAATCAAAGTGGAGTATCAATTCCAAAAGAAAACCGATGGTAAGTTTAGTACCATTCGTGAATTCAAGAATAACATGTATATTGAACCTTCTTTCTCGTTAACAATTGGGGAGCCATATGGCTCCCCAAATCGTATATTCATTGTTAGCAAAGATTATTGGCAATTTGTCATGTTATTGGAAAAGAGTGTCAGATTGATTCAAGAACATGTGTTAGAATTGTTTCCCGATTTGTCATCCAATGAATTTGAGATTGATTCCCGGGTTTTAGAACGATTCTCAACTGAAAAAGCAATGCATATTAATGGAATGACCATTCTCCCGTGTACATGGTCGAATGATGTAAATGAAACATTTCCAGCTATCTTAGTTAATACCATGCATGGTAGCTGTCGCATTCCATTAGAAGATGCTATGGTTATCTCAAAGATGTTATCCACGTTTGACCCGATTACTTTCGGATTGTTGATGATGAATATGTTTTAATATGTACGGGGCCATATGGCCCCGTGTTATTTTTTTGATTTTATATCTATATATAATTAATATGATAATATCATATGAAAATCAAAATAAAATATTTGAAAGGAGGATTTCATATGACAATTTATCAGCTGAAACAATTAGGTTATCATAACCTGAGCTCAAAATCCATGAGCTCGAATATGGTAAATGTTTGTAATCAGTACGGAATTACAGTATTGATTGCAAAACGTAAAGACCTGCGTGCAGCAGGTATCGATGTGCAGCACGACGCGAATCATGCATTCGCTGCTGCAAACATTGAAGATCGAATCATCGTCCTCAATCAGGACGGTTTAAACGATCTTGGTCTGCGTCTTCATGAGGCGTGGGCAGTGATGTGGCATGAAATCGGTCACATCGTTCTCCGCACAGAGAACGAACAGGAAGCCGATCTATATGCAATCAAACAGCTCAAAGCCGAACTCGGAAACGAATCCGGCATTGATGCATATCTTGGTGATATTTGTAAGACGTATATTCATCATATGATGCGACGTCATGCAGAGGGCTCCAAATATGCATTCAGATTAAAGTATCAGAAAGCCAATTACAAGAGATTCCTGGACGAAGTTCCAGCTCTTAGTGATTGCGATTTCTGAGAAAATAGAAAACAACTCCTTCCATTCGGGAGTTGTTTTTCTTGTGTTATTGTTGTGAAATTCTGGTATGTCGATTGACAATTGTATGGAATGCGTTTGTCATGGATTCACCCATGTTATAGAATATATTTTCATAATAAGATGCAGCCAATGCCAATCTGGTCACTAAACGAGCTGCAGAATTGGAACGATATTTATCAACACCTGTACATTGTGCAATGTAATCAAACATAGTTTGGTTATTTAAGAAATATGCCGGTTTGTTCATTGGTGTTGTTACCATCGTATGACATAAGTCTGTGATTTGCATTGTAACATTAATTGACAAAGGATATCCATTCACACTTAATGCATTTCCTTCCGGATTTTTTTGTACACTAACAGATGTGATCATTCCCAATCTCGTTCCCCACACACCCGGAATACTACATTGAATGAGTGGTGGATATTGATATGCTGCCGCAGAGTGCTCTGACATCTTTGGTAGACACATTCCTAAGATGTGAAATAAGGGAACAAGTACCTCTGTAAGATAAGTATACGGATCACCACGTGAAGCACGAAGTTTTACGGAAACAGACATGCCAGATGTAGCCGAAGCTTCGGTGAAAATCTGTGGATAAATGGTATGGTCACCCAAATAAGAACGAGCCATACTTGAAAATGCAGAAGCCGTAAATCGACCAACACCAAATGTCAATGCTTGCATGACTCCTTCTGCTGCATTAATTGCAGAACCAGCTAATGACACAACTTGGTCATCAATGACATTTGCGGATGAGTTTGTAATAAATGCCAACTCAGCACCAATTCCCGATCCTTGTTTCATGACGCTGGAATAGATCTGTGATTCACCAACATTGTTTGTGTATGATTCTGATTCTGTTACGGTATCAATCATAAAGGAAACATATTGATTTGTTTCTCCAGCCATGTTATCAATATTGGTTGCAGTTCCAACACCCTTACCATCCATATCGGATGTGATATAACGATAATTTGTCCACACATCATCTGCACCAGATTCATATCGAACATGCATGCCGATTGGATATAATTGGTTGCCGATACGAACACGTGCACTCTGTAATCCAAGCATCACGACAGCTGCGTTAATCATCATTTTCACATTATTGATGTACGTCTGCCAGTCTGCTTCAAAGGTGTAAAATGGTTGATTTACGGATAAAGAATGAATTAATGGAACACCGAGACCAACCAATCGAGAATCGAAGTTTTCCATGAATTCATCTGCACCACGGGAAATTTTATCCCATGCAAGTGATTTGATATCAGATGCTAAATCATTTCCATAATCACCATAGTCACCATATCGACTGGATAATTCTGCTTGATCAACATAGGTGATACGATTGGAACCTCCAACACCGTTGTCTTCTTCTGTATTTGTAATGCTTTGTGCTGTGGAAGCCACACCAGCTAATGCATCTTGTACAGCACCAACACCTGTTGCGGTGACTTCGCCACTATCTGATGTGGTTTCTGTCGCTTCTTCCGTGGTTGTTTCTGAAGTGGTTTCTAATGGAATCTTTTCAGCAGCCAATGCTTGTTCGATCAAAGTATCCATTTCTGCAGTGGCTATTTTGGATGGTGCACCTGCTGAAGCAATTGCATCACCTGATGTGTTAAAAACATCATATCGATCCAATGCCACTTGGTATGTTTTGAATTGACGAATGATATCTGCAATGGAATTATAGCCGCCTGTAAATAAAGCTCTACCAACAAAGAAATTGGCAACTTGTGCTGGTTTTAATACATTATTTCGATACCAATCTCCGGTAGCTCCTTCATTCTGACCATCCATTGATGAATCAATTCTCATATCACATAAATCTGATAACTGTGGAGGTGATCCAAATAAACGTGGAGAATAGTTTGGTTCTATTGGATTATTTTGAACAAATGATTCTTTTGATTTCGCTTGTCCTAATCCAGGTAAAAAGAATGACATATCTCATTACTCCTTCCTATACGTATAAGATTATTTAAGCGTCTATATATGGATTTTATCATAATAATAATAAAAGTTAGAATATACATACTATTGACGGGATAATAACGACGGAGGAGTTATTATCCCAATATAATATACATTGTATACAATAAGGAATTAATAATAGTTATAGTTTAGATATACTATATAGAATTCCATTTGTATACAGAAGAAAACAGTTACAAAAGTCGCGATGGAAAAGCCTTATATGATCACCCGCCGAAAGGCGGGTATTCTATTATTCTTTCTTTTCATATAGATATCATTTATATGATATAGAAATATATCAAAATAAATTTATTTATAAGGAGGCTTTCAATATGAAAGTTAGAACTGGAAATTTTGAATTTGTGACAAAAATTGGTGAGGACATCCGTTATGACACCATGAACAGGTTGTGCAATATCTCCAATGAGAATGTGGAGCTTGTGTACGGCATCGATTACGAAAAGCATGCCACACACCATTACAACAAGCTCAGCCATGTTCATAATGGTATGAAATATTGGGTAGACGCTATCATGCCAGAGCATGCGGATGTCAAAACCGGTTTCGTGATTCAAGTTCATCACGATAGAAGTGGTGAAACATGGGCAAAATCTAGTATTTCCATTTTTCCGATTGAAGAAGGGGATGTGAAAGAAAAACCCATTGTTCAGTTTGAGCAAAGATCGGGTTTTGAAAATCTTTTCCATGCAAGAACCGGGATTGTGCTTTCAACATGGGTGCATAAAACAATTAGATGCCCTGTGGTCCAGTACATTGTCGGGGAGATCAGTTTCTCTGATATCGTTGAGAAGTATATGGTGTACTCAAACATCCCGTGGGATGGTATGGCAACTCTGTTCTCGATGATTACAGAAGAAGAAAGAAAAGAACTCATCAATGAACATACCGACGAAGACAATAGATGGCATGTGACAGATGTCGTCTATCAAATTGAACTCCTCGCAAATGCAGAGTTAATGAACAACCTGCATGACTATGACGAGTTCAAAAGGAAGTTCAAAAGAGAAGATATCCTTTCTGCAATCAGAAATTGCAATCAGAAGGGAAATCACGAACTTCAAATCTTCCTCAATCACTGTGTCCCACAGGAAACTGAAGAAGATCGGAGAAAGAGATGGGAGCTGTAATATGCTCCTGTCTCTATTATTTCAATATTTGAAATATATATAATTAATATGATATCAATATGAATATCAAATTCATATTGGAGGTCCTCGGCATGACCGTCCTTAGAAAAGAACTGCCGGTGCTCCTGAGCATGACACCTAGCCAAAAAAGAACTGCTCACAACCCAGGTCCTGAATATGACCTGGATAACAAAAAGAACTATTCAAAAGGGAGATCGTGGATCTCTTTTTTTTCTTTTAACTTTTTTTCTTTTTTTGGCATGTATATACTTAATTTGACCGAAGGTCAAATTCATATAATAACATTAATAGAGAATTCATAATATTTTATATTTATGGATATATAAAGTTATTATGTACAGACACCTTAGGTCTTGTATAAAATGTTATATGAAAGGAGAAATGCAATATGCCTATTGCGAGTATCATCTCAGGATTAACAGCGCTTGCGGGAAGTGGTATGGCCGTAGCAAAGATGATTCGAGATGATAAACAATCACGATATCCGCCGGAATATCTCATGTATAAAGACATGATGAAAGATGCTCGGAAATATGGATATCCACCGATGGGAATGATGATGATGCAACAACCATTCATTGCTCCCATGGCACAACCGCCACAACCAATTATGGTACAACCAGATTTGGTGAGTCAGATTCTTCAGGAATATCAGAAACAACAGTTGTCACAAATGATTGCGAATATGGTCACACAAGCCATTCAGAAACGTTTGGGTCAGCCGCAACAAATGTATGCTCCCAGAAGACCGGATTATGGTTATCAACCCCAACCCATTCAGCCCATGTCGTATGGATATCAACCTCGGGTTCCACCGCCATTACCGAATCTTCAATATTATGCAGAACCGATGTGGGAAACGCCTGCAGATGGAGTCGTTGTCCAAACTCCACCTCCAGCACCATCCCCATATCAACTTGCCTTGGTTCCAAAACCGATTTCTATGCCACAACCACAACCGCAGCCGTATGTCGCTCCGATACCACCACCCCCACCGCCGCCAAGTGTGAAGTTCTGTCAGCCTGAACAATTTGTACAGCAGCCACAGCCACAGCCACCACCGCTTGTGATGCCGGGTAACGGAAATATGTATCAATCCCAATTATCATGGGAATCGTCGAATGCATTTAATGTCGACCAGAATGGTTTGCAGTCATTTATCTCACATTGCGACAATCGACCAAAGGTTCCTGATAATTATGTCGGGAACACATTGGACGTGTGGTGATAAATATGAAAAACCGATATGACATACGGATACGAAGTCCGACAGAGAATGATGTTCTTTCGAAATTAAAATTATCAATATTAATGGAGGTCTTATTATGGATATGCACGCATTATCTTCCGACAATGTAAACGCCATCTTTGATGGTATGGTAGCTGGAGCACAGCAGACACAAGATGCTTATCAGCAAACCATGAATACGTTCCAGAGTACTGTTGGTACACAACAGCCGATGAATGAACCTCGTCGTGCTGATTATTTCCAACAGACATATCAGCCGAGTCCCGGGTATCAGAATGGATTTACCAATCCACCTGTGATGCAAGCACCACGTCAGGATTATGGATTTGGATATGACGAAACATCATATGCAACTCCGTATGGTTCGATGTTTGGTGGAGCACCACAGCCCATCTCTCAGGACACACAATATTTTGGATTCTATAATCCCGCATATGGAAAGTGAGGTATCATTATGACATTCCAGGAATTTTGTGATAGATATGCAAATCCTGAATTGATTGAGATTACCTGTACTGATGAGGTTCCACGTGAATTCGTGGAACCCATCAACACTTTGGTGAATCTCATCCGTCTCAAGGTGCAAAGAGCAGATACTATCAAAATCTCATTCATTCAGAATAAGTTTGATGACATGAACGAAGTTCGTCGTATCATGAACGACGTGTATCATGGTGAGGTGAACGAATCCATCTCACAAGCATTATCCAAGAATCTGTATGGATTGGAATTTGGATTATTGACATCATCGGAAATGGCCATTATTAAAGTTCTGACCATTTACCTTATGATACAAAACGCAACCAATGAATATTAATCAAGGAGGAAATTACTATGAGTATCGTAATGCCAAGAGAAAACAACAAAGCAGGCTGGCAGCCGCTTCCCAACAAATTTTATGAAATCTCCGTTGGAGACATCCAGAAATATCTGGAAGATGAAATCCTCGGATTCAAGATTGCAACTGCATGGAAGAGATGGACTGGCATCTCTGCATATAGCAGCTACCTTCGCATGAGAGTTGTTCTCTCTCCCAAGGATATCGAAGTATCTGAACATCGCAACGATTATGTTGGTAGAGTGCTTCGTGAATATTCTGCTGAAAGAAATCTCAATAAGAATGTCATGGATTCTCTCAAGCCGTTCATGTATCCGGCTAACATGAAGCAGATTTATATGGCACAGAACTATGACAAGCTGAAGCATCTGAATGACCTCGGCGTTGTTGGTGACAAGCTGGATGAACTGGTGAACTGGTCTCAGATTAACTATGTTCGTGACAACAATACTGGCAAGGATTATTATAGACTCTATCTGGCACCTGAGAAGATTGTCTTCGATGGATTGACGAATGCAGAAACTGGTAAGATTGATGGTACTCTGTATATTCGTAGAATCTATGGTACAAAGGAAGAGCAGTTCCGTCTGCTGGTAGAACGTGTATTGACAAATAATAGCGTGACCGAAGATTTGAGTGTAGACCAGATTTATGCTCTCTGATAAGTGACCCATGAAAGCAATGGTGGGGCAAATGCCCCACCACTCTGCTTTATTTAACCAATATCACATGAAAGGATGTGATAACATGAATGTGATTGAATTAAATGAATTGATTGACTTGACAAATCGTTTTTTTGATCATGGAGCATATCCAACGTTGACAATTGGTGGTATTGTGGGATCACATCCTTTGTCCCATATACTGGATGTTGCAACAGATATGGTTCCTTTTGAAAGCATCCTGATTATTGAAGGATGTGAAGACTTTTGTTATATTCCCAAGAAACCAATTCCAAATTATATCCCATATCAACAATTGTTCATCGACATGTTTGTGGAGAATGTAAAGCCGTATGATCCATTTGCTCCTCGTCTATGGGACGAGAATCAACCGAAAATCAAAGCAGTTGATCAAGAATTCATCCGTCGATTTCAATTGGTCGTTATCAACAATGCACATTTGATTGAACCAGAAATGTTGCGAATGATTGTAGATGTATGTAAATGGAAATCTGTATTGATCGGAGATCCATTTGATGTGGGTGGTGAACCATTTATGGATGCACCAACGATTGTCAATTGTTTGGAAAAACAATCACCCATTATTGGAATGGCTCGTAAATTATGGGGCGTACCAACTTATGCGATTGACAAAAAAGCGCCTGGTACGGTAAATAGTGGAAGAGTCACTCGCAAAGGCATTGGTCGGTTAGATGGTAGAACGTATATCTCCAATCATCTGGATTTGGTACAAGCAGTACAAGATCAACAACGAAAACAAACCTTTCGTAAAGGTCAGAAATTTTTTGTAACAGATGACCGAATTTACAATATCATGGAAGAGAAGAATCATCAATTGCAACATATTACCAAGAATGCATTGTTGATTATGGGTCGTACAAATTCTTTATCACAGATACCACAACAATTCCAGATTCATCATTCAAAATATACGATAAGATGTGATGTGATCTATGACCATATTGGAACTTATCCAAATGAATGGGATTATCGTATTAAGGTAAAACCGGCGAATATATTATCTGTGGCAGATGCCAAATATCATCGATATTTCAATACGGTGTTTGTTTGTATTGGAGATGTGTCTAAACGAGAATTATATTCCGTCATGAAGAATTCTGTTAACTTGACACTATGTGGTGTGAAAGGAGTGAGTGAATGAAACTATTTGGATTCGATATTGTTCGTTGTTCAAAAGCAGACTATCAAGAACTCAACACATATCAGACAACCACAATTGAATTATATAATCGACTTGTGGAATATGGTGACTTTGTTGCGAGAATCATTGGAAAGCATGATGATAATGAAGAAGTCGTATTACAAATGATTTTTGAACGAACAGAGACATGTTGTAAATTGATTTTATTATATATGGCAAACAAATATTCTATTCCGATCACATCGTTATCTGTGTCGACACGAATGAGTCAACTTCGACAGCATGCTTCACAATTACAACAGTATATCTTACAACATCTCACTGTTCAATCCAGAATGGATGAACACCATGAAGATGATGAATACGAAGAAGAATATGCCGAAATCAGAGATGAATACGAAGATGTGAATGTGAAATATTATAAAGCTCGAGATCATTTGGCAAAGGTATTATATTCTGATATCACAGCCATGCTATCTGTTGTACAATATGATTTCTTCCAAATCATATTCGGAGTAGATATTATCCGAGATCGAAAAAAACGAACGAAAGTTCCTAAAGGTAAACCCGCTTTTGAAGTGAGAATCTTCAATGAAATTAAATCTAATAACGGAGGTAATCAATCATGAATGAGATGGAATTACAAGCAGCCGGATACACCAAGGTGTATGATTACACTCAATGGGGTCATGATAACCATGTGAATGTTATTACAGAACAAGCATTCAAAAAGCTTGTAACAGACACATTCAAAACCATTGTGGATGTTCTTAAGGAAACCTATGGACCATATGGTTCCAGTATTATGATTTCTGAGAATAACGAGACAACTGCAACAAAGGATGGCTATAATATTTATAATGCACTTGGGTTCTCTCACCAGTACAAGAAGATGGTATATCTTGCCATCAAGAATATCATTGAACGTGTCAACAATAATGTCGGCGATGGTACAACATCTTGTATTTTGTTGGCTGAAAAGATTTTCAATAAGTTGAATGAACTGGTACAGACATCAGAAGACAAGAGAAATATAAAAGAAATTCTTGATGGAATTGAAGAACATCTTTTTTCTTCTACCGAACTTTCTGTTGACAAGGGTGAAGATGGTCCCATCAAACCTCTCACGGAAGGTTCTTTATATGCATTGCTGATGGTAGCTGCAAACTATGATGGAGAGCTCGTGGATTATTTGGTAGATGCACTCTGTCCGGTTTGTCAAGATATCAATGACCCTCGCACACCAATTGTTTCCATGAATAATGTCATCGTGGATTCTGAAAAGATGTATGAATCATCTTCTACCACATACAAGGTACAAACCTTACCCGGAGACTATCGTGTTCGTATCAATATGGATGAAACATTTGCATTGTCTATCGAGAATAAAACCAAGATGAAGGTTGCATTATACGACCACACATTTGGTGACTCTGAATGGTCAAATCTGATGGCTGGAATCGGTGAAGGAAATGATGAAAATGTTATGATCATCGCTCGCACTTTCTCAGCGACTTTCATGAATAACATGTGGGTTCGCTATTGTGGCAAACGTGCAATGGTAAAAGCAAGTGTTCCGATTTATCTCGTGGAAGTAGACGCTGGATATTTCCAAGATGAAATTCATGACTTAGCTGCTGTATTGAAAACAAAAGCACATACCATTCATGATTTACAAATCAAGAAGGATGAACTTCCCGAAGTGGAATTATCCGTTTACAATTACAATTGTCTGGCATTTTATGGAGTGGAACCTCCCGAGGAATATGTGGATGTGCTCCAGATTAAATATGCCAATGAAAAGAGTTATGCAAAGAGAACATTGTTGAATGATCGCATCAGAGCATTGCAGATGAAGTCCAAGGATTCTATTATCACAGTACATGCAGAATCCACACTGGAACAGAAACTGTTATCTGATAAGCTAGATGACTGTATTGCCATTGCAAAATCCGCATTGGAATATGGTGTGGTTCCAAACATGCTGTGGTACGGATATCAACGTATCATCAAATTGAATGATGGGGAAGACTATAAAGTTCCATTAACATATAAGATTCTTGATGCAATTGCTGGAAGCATTAAAGAACTCGCAGACGATATCTGGTATTCAAAGCACAACAAGCCAAATGATACAGAGATTGTAGAATGGAATACAAAGAGAAATTCTTTTTATGAAAAGATGCAGGAAGCAGAATCTTCATATGATATTATCAGAGAAGAGTTTGTGGATATGAGAACACTTCCGACATCAGCACAGTATGACATGGAAATTATTGTGGCATCGATTTCCATTGTCAAGTATATCCTCAGTGCAAGAGCACTTATCTTTGATGCGCATCTCATGCGTCCTCAGGGTGATGAAGGGCATTTTCAATTTAACGGCGATTAATATGTATATGATTAATGTGAATGGGCGGGTTAATCCCGCCCAACATTAATTCAACTAACTTTTTTGACGAAAGTTTAGAATACAAATTGGAGATGAAAAGCCATGAAGCAATTGAAGTCAAACATTTATAAACACATCTGTTCTATCTTAGCATCTGATAGAGCAGATTTAAAGAGTTCCCAGAATCAAGTGTTATTCTCAAGAGTTATTTCGGAATATCCATCAAAGTCGGTGCATTGTTTATCAGCACATCGATTACTATCTTTCTATGAGAGAAATGTGAATAGTGTTTCACTTATCTTGGAGATTATGAAAGATGAAGGAGAAGACGAAGAGATTATTGAGAACATTAAATTCTTACGTGAGAATCCCAGTATCAAAGGACAATCTGAAGTCACAAGTTTGTGTGTCATCTTGGCAGATTATGTCAAGTATGCAAAGATATTAAAGGTGAAGAACTCCTTCATTCAAGCAATGGATATGTTGGATGATGATGAAGCACCTATTAAAGAAACGGTTGACACATTGTACAAGATGTCCAATGATATCATGAACGCATATAATGTTGCCAATGTAACAGCCACACAACATACGTTTGATACAGATGACAAGGATGCCATGAAGACAGTGATTGCATCCACATTGGATGCCCGTTCGGCTGATAAGTGTATCATCACATCTATCCGAGCTTTAAACCAAATCTTATCACCCGGATATCTGTCTGGATGTTTGTATGTGTATGCGGGATTGCCTGGTAACTACAAATCGGGTATTCTGTTACAATCTCACGTGGACACATGTCGATATAATGAACATCTAAAGAATGTCACACATGGAAAGACACCAATCTCCATTTATATCTCAATGGAAAATACCATGGAACAGACAGTTCGAAGATTGTGGAGTTTATTGTTTCCTATGGCTGATATGAATGATTTCTCTGTTGATGAAATTTGCGAGATGATTAATAGTACCTTAACGGAAAAGGGAATTAGAAGTGTCTTGTTGTATTATGGATATCGAGAGAAGTCCACTGCAGATATTGCGAATATCATTCGTTCATTTAATACAGAAAACACGGAAGTTGTGGCATTGTACTTCGATTATATCAAGCGAATCAGAAGTGCTCGTACAGATGCAGCTGCAACATCATCTGAGAAGAGTGAATTGCATGCGATTATGAATGAATTCAAATTGATCGCTGTTCAATTTAATATCCCAATTGTAACAGGGCATCAGCTCAATAGAGTCGCTGCACAAGCAGTTGATGATGCAACTTCACATGGGAACTATGATAAGTCTGCAGAAGTGCTCGGTCGTTCTCAAGTTGGTACCGCATTTGAAGTACTTGAAGTGTGTGACTTTTTGGGATTGATCAATATTGAGAATGCTGGTGATAATAAGTATCTGATGATTAAGGCAGGCAAACAACGAGACAAACAAGGTTCTTCATCAGACCAAGAAATCAATGCCATTCGACATCCATTCTTATCGGCAGATTCTTTTGCATTAAAGCCAGATATCATGGAAAACTGCTCTTTGTCTATTCCAATCTTCTTTGGTAGACAAATGCAAAACTTTGTTACAAATATCTGAAAATAATTATTTTCGGTATATGTATAATTAAATTGAGAAGAACCCATACCATGGGATACTCTTCTCAAAAATATTATTTTAAGGAGGGCTCGCGTTATGAGCATCTTACAACTTCAATCAAGGGTGTTAGGTCCGGACACCAACGTGGATTATTCCACAATCATCATGCAGTCGTATCCTGCATTTGCGATTCAGACACAACCGTTTGTTGGGTTCAAAATCAAATGTCGTGATACACAAGCCGGTCGTATGTATGGACAGCAGGAAGCCAGGGTTAGACAGATTGACCAGTTCCTGAATCCGCCGCCGAATGCGTATGGACAGCAGCTTCCCATGCCTCTTGCAGGTAGTGGTTGTATCCTGAGAGCAACGCATTTCCAGATGCCGGATGGGATTTGGGTGATTACCATGCCATCACCCGTTCGTTATCTGAAAGATGAGTTGGACAGACTGTTCAAGGTATTGCAGTTATTGGAACAGAGACTTGGTATTGTATTGACAGGAGAAGATTATGAGATTAATGTCTCCGGTATTTGTCCTGTTAACAATGTTGAGACCACACTTTCAAAACTGAATATCGGACCAAGTTATATGAAGATGTTGGAAACACCTTCCAACACACCGTTTAGATATGGACATCTCATCCGTATCAATGACACGTATGCTTGCTTCCGTACAAGATGGAAGCCTGGCATGCTTTATCCGACAAACCTGTATGAGCTGTTGATGACATTATCGACACTCATTTCAGCCATTTTTCATTAATCACAAGGAGGAACTTATCATGAGTAACTATGTAAATCCGGATTATCCGACAAACGTTGGAAGTTTTGCCAATCACACATGGCAGGGTCAGCAGTCATATGGCACGCCTGGCATGTTCTATTATGGTGGTATGGGTTATGGTACCACAGATGCACGCAGACCAGATGGCATGAATCAGCCTCAGCCGAATTATGGCACATTCACAAATCCGTATGGCTATACACAGCCGCAGTCCACACCTCCGCAGTCTCAGATTCCGACAGGTGTTGGTCAGATGCTGAGTGTACAGGAGCAGGGTGTACAGCCCTTCTCTTCCTATCCGCCGAATAACGGCACACCTGGATTCAATCAGTTTATGTATGATGCCAGAAGAGCTGATGCAAATGCTGCACAGGCAGTTGGTAATAATCCGTGGGCACAGAATCAGCAGACAGCAACACAGCCTACCGCAATGCCCATGACAACTCCAATGCAGCAGTATCCGAATGGCGGTTATTATACACCTGGATACAATGATGCATCTGCCATGTATCAGTATTCCGGTTATGGTCAGAATCCATTTGAAAAGAAGCCAGGTGTGAATATGTGGGATAATATGTACACACAACCACAGCCATATGTACAGTCCGCACCAAATCCGATGCAGTGGACATCTCCTCAGCAGGCTCAGCCACAGCAGAATATCTACAATTTCCCTCAGGCAACTCCTGGATATAATCCACCTCCTCAGCAGCAGGGAGCTGGTATGACATGGAGACAGATGGCAGAACACAGTTGGGACGGTAAATATTGATGACTCAATGCGGGAGCATATGCTCCCGCATTTTATTTGTTTGAAGAAAGGGAGTTATCATGGCAGAACAAGAAATGAGAACGTTCCGTTCCAGACTGAATAGTCTACCGTTGGATTTAAAGATAAAGCTCGGTGAAGTCTCATTTCAATATGGAATGTTGCCAACATCCAGAAGAGACAAAATCATCGACTTGTTTAATGAATACCATATAGACTTTAAGAATGTAGGAACTGGAACAAATAGGCATATTGTTAGATATGATGGATATGTGATTAAGATAGCATTAGACATGGAAGGTGTTGCAGATAACAAACAAGAATGGGTTATGGCTGATAAATTAGCACCGCATGTTGCGATGGCAAATGAAATATCACCAGGCGGACATCTGTTGGTTTCCGACTATTGTCCTGCGTTTACCACTTTCTATGAAATGTGTCTTTATCGTGATTCTATCAGAAAGATATTGGAAGCTTGGAGTAAACAGTTCTTGATTGGCGATGTTGGAATCATTGATAAGAACTATGCAAACTGGGGATTGAATGCACAAGGGAAACCCGTGTGTATCGATTATGCATATCTATTCCCAGTTGGTATGAACATCTTCTCTTGTATTTGTGGAAACCGTGGTATGGTTTTGGATGATTCATTCTCCAAATATAAATGTCGCGTATGTGGTAGAACATATCGTGACACGGATTTGAGAATGGCAATCACACAAGAAGACAGATTAAAGATGTTCCAAAATGTCCAAGGATTGGAAATGAAAGAGGCGGTTGAAAAACATCCGTGTGATGTCCAGTATCGACAGAAGAATCTGAATCCGGATTATCCGGATATCTATGAAGTATCAATGGATGTTGCAGAACATCTGTTGGCAACTGGACAAGTTTCGTCGTATTATGATATATGAAAGGAGAATGTTATATGCATTATTCAAAGTATTTAAGAGGAATTCCGGAACCGGTGGTTGAACAACCACCGGTACAAACAACGGTAGCATCCGACTTGCAATCCCTTGTTGCAACAGGAAACAATGTTCCCGTGACCGGCAGTATCAATATGGAATTCAAGGAAATGAGACCGGAAGACATTGTACTGGCTCCTGCGAATGAGAATCACTCACTGAGTTTTCAGGTTGACCAACCCATTCAGTCCGCATCTACACTTACAACACCCGAGAATCCCATTGTTTCCAAGATTGGTAAGATTCTTTCTGTTAGCGACCCGATTCGTTCAGCCAAGATTTCTAAGACATTGGATATCATTCTCAATGGTTTTGAATCCAATATAGAACCAGAAATGGCATTGAATGAAGATGAAGCAATGGAAGTGTTTATGGAATTAAAGAAGTTCCATGACATATATTTCGCTGACATTCCGATGATAGAATCTCCATCACAGATGTTTATATGGAACATTCCTCGCAAGGTATATGAGGATATGAAGAAAGCAAAGGAAGAAGGACTTCCAGATTATTGCAATCCATTACTTCCATTCTACCTGATGATGTCAGAAGAACCCGGGAAAACAACCGCATATTTTATCAAGCGTCTTGGTGACATTCGTTTTGACGAAAGCCCGACCATCTTCAATAAATATGTGCAAGAGTATCTGGAATCAATATCCGATGAAGATGAAGAGGATGATGAATCCGAAGACATCGAGTCTCTTGCTCAGTATGAAGATAACAATGAATGATATGCCGATGGGCTGGCAATGCCAGCCCTATAATTAATTTTAGGAGGAAATTATTATGAAGAAACAGAATAAAATGAAGAGCATCACATTTGAAAACGTAACCGATATCGCAAGGTCTACAATGACTGATATTTATCGTATCATGAGATTTTTAAGTGAAGACACTGTCATGAGATATGGTTCTGTATGTGAAAACACAGCCACTGTCTATGAACTGTACTCTGAAGCAGAACACACATCTTGTTTTCTGATTGCAATGACACGTGATAAAGAATTTGAATCAGCTGGAATTGACACACATCAGACACTCACTTTTGTGGTAATGGATACGGACATTGATGCAATCGTCTATCATAATCATCTGAGATTATTGGATGAACGTGAAGACGGAATTAGATTGAACAATCCAAAAATGGGATGGGTGTGGTATTGTATTGATAGAGGGTCTGATGACCATTTTAACCCATACTATCCTGGAAAAGATAATTCTGACACGGAATATCACAGACATGCTACCGCATATCAAACATTATTCGTGAATATATGCTATGATAACTTAATATCCAAATCTCGTTCATTATTGGAACCAGATTATGTCAGAGAGAGTGCTTATCATTACGGCGATGATGTGATTGATTACAAAGCTATGATTAAAGCATTTTGGCACGATATCCATTTCGACCCCCATTACAAAGAAGATATTGATGAGGGTGAATCACAGGAAGACAGTGATGACAATTATATCAAGATGGATGGGGAATATCACGAGTTTGAAGGTGGTGCCATTCGTTACACCAAAACTGGCAAAGGCAAATTCGATTTGATTCCATGGGAGACTGTAAAGCTTGTTACTGATAAAATTGTGAATGACGATTTATATGAAGCTTACACAACAGAAATGGATGTATTAATTGCCCTGGCTCAGAGAGATGCAGTCGAAGTCATCATCAATATCACAGCCGTGAAATATGGTGAAGGGGTGTTCTCTGCAGATGCGTTTGCATGGATGCTTCGTGACCTGGCTGTCCATTATGAAAAGGGAGCTGAGAAATATGGAGTTGACAACTGGAAGAAAGGCATTCCCGCATCTTCCTTCTGGGATTCTGGTTGTCGCCACACTTGTCAGTTTATCAATGGATTGGAAGATGAACCGCATTGGATTTCTGCTATTTGGAACATGCTTGGATATCTGTGGACAATAAATTTGAGTGCAGACCAGATTTATGCTCTCTGATAAATATATCATTCACGAGAAGGAGAGTGATATTATGTTTGTCACAAGTAAAAGATGCTTCATCAATTGTTTGGCACAATTCATGGATTACGAACAATTGACAAATGCAAATTATTATGTCATTGATGTGTCGGCCGGTGGAAACAGAGTGCAATTCAATAAAGAAGTGGTGTATAACAGTGACGGTTCCTCCTATATCAAAGAGAAACCCGTCATCAATATGCCAAGTATTACCAAATTTCATGTTGTGTTATCGGAGGGGTGGCTGGACCCCTCCGTCGCCATCATTAATACGGTTGATAATAACCAGCGAATTAGTCAGTTAACCAACATGGATAATCTGAAGATATTTCAAGAATATCTAAAGAGACCAGATGTCATTGGAAATGTATACGACTGGTTTTATGGTAATAGCCAGAATGCTCCACGTGGAAATGGATTGATGATTGTAGTCATTAACACAGAAGAACATGTTCGTGTATTTGGTCATACCATATGCGAATTCTTATCACAATATCTTGGTGAGGACATTGAATTCGTAGATGCACAAATGCGTCCAGAATGGGTTCCTGGATATCCCCGTTACAAAGGAAACAAAGAATTCGCCGAACGGATATTACGAGACCAACGAGATTATCAATTGTTGAAAGAATTCGAAGCAGGAATCTCATTTCGTAATATGGAGAATATCACGACTATGGTGAATTTTATGAGTCCACAGAAATTGATGCATCTGTATGAATTGTTGTTTCCCGACCAGCCGTTACCTCCGGGTAACTACACGACAGACCATATCAAGAAAATTATTATTGGGAAAACAATGGATATGATGCCGGAACAATCCAAGATTCCCAATCTGCATACTTCAAATGCTTATCTTGAATCTTTAGATGCGGAGATAAATCGCTTGAATGGTCATTGATGTTGCATGTAGTGGGGGCATATGCCCCCACAATATTTTTTTTATTTTGGAAGTGATATCATGTCTAGATTGGAACAGAGTTCAAAGAATCCAATGTCGGAATATCTATTGAAATTACAATTGATTATTACCAACACGGAATTCATGAACAAAGAAGAAGCTCGCAAATATGAAACAATGGAAACGAAAGTAAATGGATCCAAATATGTAAATGCAGTTCTGGAAAAGGATGCTTTCGAATCTTATGATTGGAATTCTTATGTTTTGAAAAATGCATTGGCTGATTTGGGATACGATTATAAAGAGATCATTAAGTATCTGGATCATCCAGAATTCATTCCGTATCCAGCAAAACAATTGTTGTTGAAACGTGCACGTGTTTCTCGTATTCGAGCATATCAAGAGCCAAACAAATATTATTTGAACTTAACAGGAAAACCAATGGTGAATGTAGATCCCATCATTCAAGTTCCAGATGACTTTGTGAAAACATATGATCAGGATGCTTCATTATCAAAAGGACAAGCAATTCATGATATGCCAAAAAAATATCAAGAACTGTTTATGAATTCAAAATACTATCAAGATTTGTTGGAGCAATATCCAAATGTAGAATATTTAAGACATATCGGAAGTAATGCAGTTCCATTGGAAGTTTCTCGTGTTGCAAAAGATGGAGATATTCTGTTGATCAACACATCCAAATTACAAACATATCATGAGACATACGGTAATGTTACCGTGTCACCAGATATTGTACATGAATTTGTAACGATATACAAGAAGGTGTGTCGTTATGTTTATGGAACACTACGGGGTGATTTCCAACAGATCTATCCGAATTATAATTCTTTTATTCGGTTATTAGTCATCTACATGACAATCGGACAATGCATGAATGCATTTATGAAGAAATCCACGAAATTAATTTATATGACAAATGAGATTGCCAATGATTATTTCACATTATATGGATTACCGAGTGTATTGATGGAAATGAGTTCTTTAATGAAGTTCTTAAAGAAATTCCGTATGTTATTAATGGATAAAGGAACCAATACAGTTTATCGTGTAAAAGACTTAATTGGATATGAGAACACGGATATCTATACACTCGTGATGGTAAAACAGCAAGCATTCAAAGATGGTTATCCATTATATACAAAAGATCCAGAGACAGGTAAATTGATTCCTCAACAAAATATTGTATTCCGTAGAATGGGCACAACGGATGATAATGTTTCTTATTTTCAGTTTAAGAATTCTATCAAGGAATATCCATGGCAAGAGATTGCATCCGGAGATCCACGTTGGTGGGATACCGCAGAAGTGAGAAAGATGATACAAGAAATGAATTACACCTTATCCAATTCCAAATATATCCAGTTATCCACCACAATGGATATGGATGATATCTGGTGGCAGTGTTGTATTCTATTACGAGGATTATTGGATCATCGGAAAGAAACCATTTACACACAATTGGCAATTTCTCAATCGTTAGGTGGACAATCCAGCATTAGTTTGTTTCAAGCCGTATTATTGTTGATTATCATGATGAATTGGAATCATACGGATTTTCGTGGTCGATATATGAGTGGTGGATTATATTTGCCAAATGGCACAATCAATGGTGTTGCTGCATGTCTGGATTTGTTATTCAATGGATTGCAAGCAGATGGTACACCAAATCCATTGAAGTTGGGTGGACCATATCGGTTATCATCCTTCAACTTTGATTTGAAAACACAAGAGCCGGATAAATATAATGCTTTATCAAAATATGAATATTTAGAACCAGATCGGCTCATGCCGATGTTAGACCGAATTATGGATCGAGAAGACGCAAATATCGCCGAAGTATTAATGTCAAATGTGAAGAATGTATTTGTTTATTTGGAAACCAAATTAAGAACAGCTTCTACGATTCATGAATTCCGTCAAGTAACAGACGCATATAATTGGTTATTCTTGGTGGATCCCGTTCGTAACTGGAGTGATTCTACCTCTTATGACACAGATGAATTGTTGGTACAATCTTACGGAATCACATTGGCTGAATTAAATGTATTGAAGTATTTCTTCTATGGTGATGAAACCGATGCATCTAAAATTACATTTACATTTCAAGGTAATCGATATCAGATCCCAGTGTATGATATATTAAATCAGAATGTATTGTCATTGCCATATCCATTCGATAATCAAGAATTTGTGAAAGTATGCAATCTTGCAGTTTCTAAATGGAAGAATAGAACACTTGATAATGCTGAGATTGCCAATGATACCATTCGTTTGAATTATCAAGATATTATCCAAGACAAGATATTGTTAGATGTCTCTGGATCACAATATGGGCCAACTTCATTTGAAGCACTATTGTATCGAGAGAATCCAAAGATCTATCGTGCATTACAACAAATGAAAGGTGATGGAGATCAGTTATTGATTCTGATGAGAAGTATCATTCGTGCATTGGAAATACAAACAAATTCTTCATTATCTGCATTGGAGTTTAAAGCAACTGGTGAAAAAGAATACATTCGTATCTTAAAAGAAGTCATTACTTATTTCAAATCTTATATGGTAGAATTCACCAAAGAGGAATTCCAATATATCTTTGGTGGATTATTCGATCATGGTGGCAATCCCAACATGTTGGCATTGTTCGATGAGATTAATCATGTCACACTTAGAATCTTACCAAAAGATGCATTGCACTTATACGATGTTTCTTATGCAGATGCACGTGTGATTATCAAAGACGATGTATCCAAGTTCTTTTATGATGATGCGATCTTCCGAATTAAAACCACATACAAAAAATTGAAAGAGTTTGGATATCCGATATGGTTTGATAACGGAGACTGGATTGACCAAACACCATTTGATGGATTAACTGATAATACAAAATTGATTGCCGAATTTCTTTCAGATTCTTCGGGAACATACAAAATCATCATCAATCAAGAGCATTCGTGATAACAATACAAGAAAAACAACTCCCGAATGGAAGGAGTTGTTTTCTCAGATCAACGTAACCATGCAGGCACATTCATTTTGTTCTGCATGAGAAACAGTCTGGTCCAATATGTTCTGTGGGCGTATTTCTCACCCCAGACATACTTCTTATCCGGCTTCTGATGACACAGAATAATCCATGTTTTCATAATACCGGAAAGCCAGGCTTCTTGCCCGGCTTTTGTGATGGCATATTCGTCAGCCATCTTCTCATCAGACGTGTTAAGTCTGAAGTGACCGACTTCGTGCCAGACCAATGCCTCGATCTCCTTATCGGAGAAAGAAGCATAGTCTCTCTGAAAATCGTCTTTGACGATAATCAGAGTTCGACATTCGAATGCCATGGCCATGAACCATGTGTTCAGACCAGCATTCAAAATGTTTCTCCGAGTTGTTTCAACAACCCGGATCCCACACTGCTGCAGTTTTTCCTGCAGTTCTGTGGAAAATCTGGACATGTCATACATGCCTGAGATTCTTAATTCGTTCATAAGTATACCTCCTTATGATCATGCTCTACTCGGTAAGAGCTTACCAATAATCAGATTTATTTCTGATATCATATTAATTATATATAGATATAAGATCAAAATAATAGAACGGGGCCATATGGCCCCGTTTATCTTTATTATTTTGAAATATCGATTGTGTGAACAATGTGTGAATATTGACCCGGTTGAATACTATGGGATATCATGAACATTTGTTCACAATTTAATGTGGACATCATCTCATTCAACATTAACACAAACATGTCGCGAGTATTTGCATCGATATATGCATCTAACTCATCCACCAACGCAACAAAGTGATTTGGAATCAGTGTGTGAGCCAATGCCAATGATAATGCCAATGATAATAATGTGGATTCTGATTGAGATCCCGTTCGAATATCATCGGACTTATTCGTACCACATCGGAATGGTAATGTGAATGTGGTTTCATCAATGACGGGTTTCAACAGTTCAATTTCACCATCATAAATGACATTCAATAATCGATTGGCGATTACCAATGCTTCATGGATTTTATCACGAATGGCAATAACAGGTTTACCCTTAGTGGATGAGGTGGCTTCTGCGATAATCTTATATCGTTCATCCATCAACAAATGATTCTCGATTTCATCAACAGTTCTGGTATATTGTTTATCTGCGTTTTCCAGATTCTCCAATTGTTTTGCAACCATTTGTACCTGAGATTGGATTTGCAAATATTGTGTGTTAAGATTCTCATATTCCAATTCTGCATTTGTTAATTGAGATTGTTGTTTGAACAATTTGTCATACCGAGATTGTACATCCTGAATATCGATATTCTTGATAGAAGACAATAGCATCTTTTTATGGTCTATCTCAGATAACAATTGCTTGTATTCAGAAACTTGTTTATTGCAATCTTCAATCTGCTGTTGTAATGAAAGAATTTGATTGTTTAATACATCCACGGGAATCTCATCTTTCATTTCAGAACTCATTAGATATTGAATGTCTTTGATGCGGGTTTCTACATCATGCAATTGTTTTACCAATTGCAGATAATGCTCCTGTTGTACTGCAAGTTCTGTCCAATGTTTAATTTCTTCCACATCGATACCGGTTAAGCCATTCTTTAATCTAGTAATGATAGCTTCATAATGAAATAAAGCTTTTACTTCTGGAGCGATTTCAATCCGAATTAACCGACACATGGTTTGATAATTCTTTAATGCATGTTCGAAATTCTCCAAATCATACTGAGTAAATTTACCATCGTTGACAGATTCATATGAGCGGAAGTACTGTTGCAACTTATCAAACACATTTCGATACATGCAGTTTTCATATCGACAATCTTCTTTGGAAACATAATCTCCCTCAATCGTACTTAACATGTGACGAATTCTGGATATCGTACTTCTCTCTTTTTCAGAATCCATTAATACACTACCTTCCTGAATCAAGAATGCAGAGATGTCAATTCCTTGGAGAATCATATCACAAAACATTGTTAAATGTGTCCCGTTCAAACATAACGTGATTTCTTTACAAGTATCATTCACTCCATTTGCAATGTGTAACATCTGTGACAAAATCGCACTTGATGATTGAATTTGTACATCACCCAGTTCCAATCCTTTGATTTCAGATGTCAGCTTTTCTTGTAAATCCACCATGTTTTGATAATCATTCACAATTCGTTTACGGGATTGCTGTTCTGTTTCGATATTGTGTTTTCTTTCATATACGATATCCAAATCTTTCATGAGTAACATGCTTTGACTATTGGCTTTGTTCATTGCTTCTGTAATTCGCAATTGTTCTTCCATCAAACTTTCATACAGATTGACATCATACTGACCAATTTCTGTCACGACATTTTTGTATGTTACCAGCTTATTTTGCAAACCCATCAATTCCCCAGATAAGTTTTGTTGACGTAATGACGAAATCATTCCAGTTAATCGATCTAATCTGGTTTTCATATCATTCATAGAATCTACCAATCCAGAATGTTGTGCACGTGTTTGTTCTAATGCAGTGCTCAATGTCTCATAAGAACCATAATTAGATAACAGGAATTCTTTTGTTCTTGTTAATGAAGTAATCAGTTTGCTTGTATAACGATAATCTTCCGTCGCAAGTTTGTGTATCTTGTCATAGATATCAATTCCCATTGCCTTGTTCATTAATGTCTTTCTTTGTGTGGAATTCATGTTGGCAAACGATGTTAATTGTGTTCCATTGATCACAAACTGGAATGTGTATCGATTAATTCCAAACAATCTTTCAATCAAAGCATTGCATGTATTCACACCACCATTTGCATTTAATTCTTCTCCATCTTTCATAATCGACGAAACAACAGTGTGTCCATTCTTGTTTGGATTGTAAGTGTGGGTGATGTTGTATACAGCACCTTCCATTTCATATACAATATTCTTGACTCCCATTTCACCTTTGAGGATTTGTGGTGTGTCACTTCTTTCATCCCCAGTCAGATTGATGGAAGAGAACGGATGCAGCTTCTGAATCAGTACGGTTTTCCCACAACGGTTTCTACCATATATCTGGATAATGGGTTTGTCAATTTTGTCAAAACAAAATTCAATTTCGTGTTTACCGGATGCGGCATACACATCTGCAAAGTTTACCAATTTAATATACATAATTTTCATAATTTTTCCTCCTTGGCATATATATGATTTTTCTGAATACACTCTAACAATGTATATTCAATAAAAATATTTTTGGATATACATATATTTATCATGTAGACGACGGGTACTCATCCGTTGTTATATATTAAATAATCTATATCAGAAAGGAAAGATGCTATCATGATGAATGATAACAAAGCAACAACACCCGAACAGAGACAGGAGCAGTATGCGATGCTGAGAGAGAATCAGCTTCGTCAGTGGTGTGCTCTTGGTAATCCCGTATTGGAGAAACAGATTCCTGAGATTGCTTCCCAGCTCCTCTGGAAAGAATTCAAACTCCAGTACTACAGAGCGACTGACCTTATTATCGTATTCGGACTTGGATGGAGACATGTCATTGACTTTGTCGCATCCCAGAAAGTTCCGGAATTCTCAGTCGATGTATGTGGAGTATCTGTCGAGTATACGACCGAATATTCCGAGACAGAGAAGAATTCCAATATCGTACCACAGTTGATTCATAAGCGGTTACCATTATTCCGTGACCGTCAGCATGTGGAGACAGTCGGTTCCTCCTACAAGCAAGAACTGAATAAGAAGTATGATGCATGGAGAACCGAGAATTTGACAGAGACGATTTCCAAACTGGAAAATGAGGTATTTGCAGAACTGCAGGAAACCTATGGTATTGATGTTGTCGTACCTCCGACTGTATTTGCAACGATGGCTGCGATGTATGTTGCAGGTGTACAGATTGCAATGGATACACATGAGCCGGTTAATATGTACAACATCTTCACCATCCGTGTGGCAAATGGTGATATCATCACACTTCAGCCGTCTGCAAAAGTAAAGCAGGACATGAAAGGTGATGCAAAGAAATTATGATAATAGATGGAGGGGCGTTTGCCCCTCCATTTGTATCTATTTTGAAAGGGGTGATGTCATATGATTGTAATGTAATCTATTTCAATCGCATATCAACAATTTTAAGTAATTTAATTAAAAGGAGAAATTTATCATGAGTAACGAAGTTATGAACAACACACAGGAAAACACATTTGCAGCAAGCCTTGGTAATCACATTTGCGTAGGTCTTGGTAATACTGGGACCAACATTGTGACTGAGATTGCATCCAGACAGTCCTTGACGGATGTCGATTTGTATTCCATCGATTCTGTTGTATCTGCAACAGCGATGAAGAACATCAATCGCATCAAGACAATTCCGATTATTACAGATGCAAAACAGGGTTCTGGCCGTAACAGAGAACGTGGTGCTTGGATGTTTGAAGAACATCTCGAGAATCATGCATTTGACAAATTGTTTGAAAAGTGCATGAATGCCAAAACTCCCATTGTTGTTGTCACATCTGCAGCAGGTGGTACAGGTTCTGGTTCCACACCGGTGTTCTGTAAAGGACTTGCAAAATATGCAATGGAACACGAACTGGTACCTCCACAGGTAATTCCGATTATCGTTTGCCCCAGCATGGAAGACCCGACAGCATATCATCTCAACAGCAATGACTTATTTATGGAATTGGCAGAAGCCGAAATCAAGACATATGCTGTATTCCGTAATGTTGCCGGTGATTCCAATTATGCACCCATCAACAAAGAGATTGTTGACTTGATTGAAATCATCTTTGGTAAGAAATATGGAATGACCAATCTCGATAGTATTGATGATTCTGACCTTGATACTATCCTCTGGACACCTGGCAGATTCGTGGCTGTATCCGCAAAGGCAAATGATATTACAAATCTGACACGTCAGATTACACGTAAGATGTTCACTGGTTTCCAGCCCTCATGGACAGATGAGGAAGCGAGACAGTACACCTTCATGTCTGCTTATAGTCTGAAATCCATGTTTGCAGGTGAAGACTTCAAACAGGTGTTCGATGAAGTCAGAAGCAGAATTCATTCTGTATTTGATGAATATCGTCATATCGAACAGGTGGACAATGGTGGTGAAGTAGAAGCCACCGTGATTATCGCAGGGCTCCCCAGACCAGAACTCAAAATGATTCAGACCGAATTCAATGGTGCTGAAGGCATTGGTGACGGTATGAAGAGAGCTGCTCGTCCGAAGTTCTTAACACAGAGAAAGCCGGTTACGACAAAGAGTAAAGACGGTAAGACAACCGTTAATTGGAGCAAGTAATTCCGAATATAATTGTATGGTAGCATGGGTATATTTCCTATGCTACCATCACTTATAGATACAAAATCAAAACAAGGAGGACATTCATTATGTATATGAATTCACAGCCGTACGCAATGCCTCAAGCAAATATGCCCATGCCTGTACCGGCATATCAGCAGGCGTACAACACCACATCCCCAACCGAATTCTATCAGGTAAGAGATGATGATAAAGTCATTCTCTTAAGTCTCGATGAGTATCTGGCAAGACAGGGTTATACACCGAACAATGTCAGACCAGAAGAATGGGTTCACATCATCGATGCAGCTGGTGATGTATTCTATTCTGATATCGCACAGAGACTGACAAGAGTTGCAAGTTATATCAACTTTGCACCAGAAGATGATGATAAAGCGAGAGGTCTTATGCACAGTCTCGCACATCATGTTCGCAATCCTCGTTTCATTGCAATTATGATGAAGCAGTTGCATCAGGAAAATAATCCAGAAGCAAATGGATTCATTGGTGCAATTCTGATTACTGCGGCAGAAATGTATGTGCAGGAAATGAGAAAACTGGATGAGGCTGATAAGCCGGCAGTCGAAAAGACAAAGAAAGATAAGGATAAGGCACCAGAACCTCCGAAGAAAACACATCTTGATGAGAATATTGTCGCATCCATGTATGATGCAGCATTACAGCTGCTGTCTTCAAAGTATGAATATGTCAAGAATCAAGTGATTGGTATTGGTAAAGGTGATGCTTTAGCAATCGCTGCCTATCTGGCTATGAATAATGAACTCACCGTGAAAGACATCATCAAGACAGACTTACCATTGACTGCTGACTTGTTTGAAAATGATGTCAAAATCCATTCCAATCCTGGTAATGTGATTGCTGCATTGTTACACTTACAGAAAGCAGAATATGCAAAGCTGAGTGTAAACCAGACAAAGTTCTTGGATACTCTGACGAAATGGGTATATGCAAGACTGGATGCATTACCACCAACAGCTTGTCTGAATTATCTTGTACAAGTATATCACACATCTGCACCGGCTGACGTTGTAAAGACGAATCTGATTCAGCTCAAGGATTGTGGACCGCAGTATCCACAACTGTATCAGGTTGTCAGAGCACTGAAATTGAACTAATTAAGAGGAGGAATTTATCATGAGTATGTTTGGAAATAAAGTATCCCCAGAAGTTGATAGACTGATTAAGCCCATCATCATGGATATGACCCAGATTGATATCGCACAGCAGCAGAATCCGATTATCACAACACAGAATGAACCACAGGATATCAAACGTCGTAAGAGACGTTGTGTTCATATCACATTCAATGGCAATGACTTTGTCATTCGTGCAAAGACGCTGGATGACGGCAGACTTATTTGCCCAGTGTGTGGTCAGGAAATTGGCCAGGACTTTGGAGAAGAAGCAGTGGAAGATTACTTCAGATGCTTAAAGAGAGTAAATCAGCTTCTGTTCTTTGGTATGTTGAAAGGTATGATGGCTGGTCCTATCCAGGGTTGTATTGCACTGAAGGAATTGCTTCCGGATGCTGCAAAGCTTCACAAGGAACTCAATCAGTTTGTCAGCAAGGAAGACAAGTCCAATAACTCTCTCGAGAATATCGGCTCAGAATATGCAACAAGCAATCTGCACAAGAACCTTACAGGGTTCCATGGCGGTTATTAATGATATGAACAACGGGGGCTTCGGCCCCCGTTTTTCTTGTTTAGTTTTTACACAATTGCATGGTAGATTGTGCAACATATAAATCATTGCCTTGATTGGTTAATAAATGATTTACAAACTTTGGTCGGTATAATCCACCAATATTTGCACCACGGATTGTTGTATCAAACATCAGATTATATCGGGTATTAATGTGCATATCACCAATGTCTGCACCAATGATTGACATATCTACTTTGGTGATTTTTTCTTTGATTCTTGCTGCATTAGATGTTGCAATAAAAGGATTCATGTGTTTGTGTAAGACGTTTGGGATATTTTCATTACCATAAATCTCATTTGTTTTATATTGATATAACTCCTTTAATGAAGCAGATTGAATTTCATTTGTATTTACATTTACAGCACCGATATTCTCAGCTTGCATCAAACGTTCAATATCGGATTCCGATAAGATTGAAATATTGTTGAATAGGATTGTCATCCAATATTCATTATTGGAATATTTTTTTAATCCAGCCATATCAGAATCACTGAGGGAACTGAGTACACGGATTGGAATGATGTTTTGATATAAATCAGAATCTGTATTCGTCAGATATAATTGATCGATATCACCATAGATTTGTGCACCTTTCTCATATAATCCATAATAAGTATCGAAATATGCGAGTGTTTGTAATAGATTTAGATTTGGAATCAATACTTGATCGAAACATGCTTGTTGATTTAATGGGTCTTTATAATAATGCATCACATTTCCTCGTTGGAATAGGTCATTAATGATAGACTCCAATCCCATATTTTTATAAATGGATTGTGTTTGTCTTCTCATATAGTAAACCAATGATTGATGATACCCGTATAATTCAATTGGTACTTTTGGTGTTTGATTCAGATCTGATGTAATTTTAACACCATCACGATATTGATCCATTGTAGATGTTGGCATATTCTTATTTTCAATATATACTTTCATGTTGAATTGGATATTGTGTGCACCATTCACAATCGTTGGTTTTGATTGGTCATCTTCCAATAAATAGATATTCCCATATAAGTTACCAACCATTTCAATCTCATCAGGATATTCTGTGATATTTTGTAACAATTCCAAATCAGATTGTAATCGAATTCGAATAATGGGAAAAATGTGTGTATCGTAATTATGCATAAAGGAAATCGATACAATCTCAGATTGGTTGATTTGATAATTGGTTCCATGTACGGATAATACCAGATTGACTGTATATAATGTTTGATATGTTTTTTCCATTGAAATACCTCCTAAATTAACCCCCGACATTTTTGTAATCTATCGGCTGATATAGCCAAATTCAAATAAGGAGTTGTTATTATGATTCAATTTGTACAAGAAGCTGCGTTACCTAAATTGTCGCAGTCTTCATTATATGCGAAATATGATCAAACATCCAATATCACACAAGCATTACGAGAAGAATTAGCAGGTGCTTCTGAGTTTGTGCAAACACCAGATGATTTAAAAGAACTTGTTGCTTTGATGAGATTGAATGGTGATGCAATTGTAAAAAAAGCAATTGATGCATGGGAACGTGGAGAAATCATTGTGATTTATAATCATGAAGAATCTAAAATTCCACCCGTACTTCCATACATTGTCATTGGTAAAGAAGGAAATCAAAAATGTTACATCTTTGCCAATCAAGTAGTGACACGTTTGAATTCCACGAACGAGTATATCAATTTAATGGCCACATTGGAAGCAGGATATTTGGCATTACAGATTAACAAGAAGCCAGATCAATTTATTTCCAATCGTAATGTCATGTTGATCATGGCTGATATTTTCCAATTCATGGTCCTTTGTCCATTGGAATTGAGAATGTATATGAAAGGTGAAAACTTAACAAAAGCCATGATGTATGCAATTGCATTCTTTTATAAGATTATTGATGGAGAAGCCATGTCTTATGAATCCATCAACTTCAAACGTCTGTTAAAAGACACTGTTAGTCCAGATCTTGCCAGACAAGTTGTATCCGAAGTACAAGCTTTGGATGGTCCAAACTTTATGGAATTATTGGAATTGATCAAACGCATTAACCCCGTCAGATATGGTAATTTGGATGCAGTATATGTGCAACACTTTGTGCAATGCTGTGGTGTTTATATCGTATTTGCATTGGAGAATCCAGCATATCTGTTTTTATTGATGTCTTCTTCTTCATATAAAACGAAACTAACCTCATTTAACATGAATAAACTGGTTGGAGTAATTTCAAAAAAATGTATCACACAACTTGTGTCCATGGTATAACATATTTCATATTCGAAAGGAAGTGATAATATGTCAAAAATTATTGATGAATTTACACATTTGGCAGATGATGTGACTGATGGTAAAATGTCAGATGCATTGGAAATTGCACATAGTGTTGGTGAAGCTGCGGAGAGAGCAGTCGATCTCGCAAAAGAATCTGCACTTGGACAAACAGTTAGTGCCTCTGTTGATGCTGCCAGCAATGTTTTGGGAAAAGTTGCAAATAATGTCGTACAGTTGGTAGATACTGCCACTGGAGGATTAGCTGGGGATTTGATTGATACTGCGATTGATGCAACAAATGACATTGTCACATATGTATCCAATGCAGGTGAAATCGTTGCAACAAAAGTGGATGAGAGTGTCGGTTCATTAATCCATTTGGCAGATGAAGCATATAATGATAAATTTGGGACGTCCATTCAGAATTGGGTTCCTGAATATACAAGAGCTGCATTTGATATTTATAATCCACAATTATTGACCGAGGATAGACCTGAGGAAGCAGCACCAGTAGCATACAATGATGCCACGTTTTCACAATCTGAAGTTGGTGTTGATTCTCATAAATTGGATCCACATCTCTCTACATTTTCTAATGAAGCAGATTTCATGATTGAACAACAGCGTGTAGATTCTCGTAATATTGTATCTTATTTGCAAGAAGGTCGTTTGCGAGAAACGGTACTAAGACCAACACCTGTTCCACCTTATTATGAATATGAAAAGACATTAACTCCAAAAGATCATCATCTGACAAAACATGATCCAACAACAGGGATGGAAGTTCGTGGAAAACATGGTGAAGCATTACCAAATACACCAACAATTGGAATTAAAAATCCGACTGCATTTGAAAGAAATTATAAAATCAATGCAAAAACAAGAGAAGATCATCGGCATTATGACCCGACGAAGCCTGGTGATAATACACATGCGTCATTTGGTTATCAATCAACCAGTGGTCCTGTGAATGGTTATCGGCGTTTTCAAGGTTCTACCACACCAGCTTATACGGAAGCGGAACCTTTACAGAAACAGATCCAAACCGTAGAAGATGGGTTGTATAAGTATGAGAAGTCTTTTAATGAAGATGGAACTGCTCGCGCATTATCTCCAATCGATCCATTTATTCGATTGGAACAACCATGGATTGCACAATATTCCAATGTATTTTCTTATAATCGAACCAAAACACCCGTTGCAGATTTGGAATGGCGTAAGGGATTTCGGCATATTTTTATTACACGTCCAGAGTGTTATATTTTAGCACGTGATGGTGCTCTGAGTGAGCAATGTAATAATGATGAAATCTTTTATACTTCATGGACTCGCATTCCACATATCTTGTATCTGTTATCACCATCCTATGTCACTTGTGGAGACGCACACAAAGATTCTCCACGTTACAAGGATAATTTCAATTATTTATTGTCCAATCGTATCATGGGTATGTCGACATTAGGCACAGAAATTGATCAGATTCAATCTATGGTAAAAGCAACGAACCAAGCAACTGTCACTCCTGGCGGTGCGGTTTCCAATGATTATGGGAATGCATTATCATTGAATTTCCGAGATACAAAGAATCTGGAAGTATATGAATGCATGCGATTATGGATGAGATATATTAGTAACATTTATCTTGGAACTTTTGCTTCATCTTATAATGATTATGCAACGAATAACACTTATAATTTCACATCTTATTCAGATGATAATGGGTACATCGTTGATTCTGGTAAAGGTAAAATTCCAATTTTGAAACAACGTCATTTACATCCATATGATCGTGCATTGGATTATTGTTGCACGATATTTGATATCGTCACAAATGAAACAGGTACTAAGATTCTGTATTGGTGTAAATACATTGGTTGCTATCCCGTAAGTGCACAACCGTCTTTGAATACACAGAACATGAATGAAGCGATTTCTGGTGAACAGACATGTGCCACCAGATTCTATTATCAAGGTAAAGAAGAATTGACAAACCGTGCATTGATTGAATTCAACTTCAATGCTGGTGTTGTGGATGAAATGGGAAATCCTGGAAGTACCACGATCAAAGAATCTTTACCATGGCTATTACGTGAGAATTATGCAGTGTCGTCGGGTACACAATATCGCAGTACAGCATATATTGGAGCAGCTGGCATGTTTACTGGCAGACCTTATATTGTGTTGGGCAAACAAGCTGACCATGTTACCAAGAAAGAAGCAACTTATTCACCATATCTGAGATTTATGCAGTTACAAGATATCGATGCTTCCAGAATGAATGCAGATATTACAAATGATACAACCACAACTGGAAGATTAGTTGCAGTTTATAATTAACGAAAGGAGTGATGAGAATGCCAGAAGTCAATCAAGATTTGTTGATCGGATTGGTCAATGATGTATTGGGTAAAGATGAAATCGAAGCTCGTAAAGATGAAATCGAAGATACCATCACTGGGATATTGAAATCTTATAATTTGTCAACGGATTTGTCATTTGTGGAAAAGATGGCAAAATTGAAGTTCCATACAAACAAGGGAGAAGAAGTTGATATCGAAGAACTTCCATCAGAATTGAAAGATGCTGCATTCTTACCGGTAAATACAATTGCGGATATCGCATTACGTCAAGATCTGGATATGATCATATCACAATTGCCAGAATGGTATAATGCCATTCAAGTCACCAGAGATGCAGTATGCGAAGCAGATACCGTTGATGGTAAATTATCACGTGTGATTCAATTTGATCGTGTGGCATTAAATGATCAACAGAAAGCTTCTAATATTGCAAAAATAGAAGAAGTAGAAGATCGAATGGAATTAAATCATATCATCAAAAATCATATTGTGTTTAACACATTGCTGTATGGAGAGTCCTATGTATACACAATTCCGTATGCAAAAGTATTCTCTGATTTATATCAATTCCGTTTGAATGATGAAAATAAACGTAAATCATCATCCGTATCTAACATGTTTGAAATATCATCTACCATGAAAGGATATGGATATGGAGAACAAACCATCGAGGTTTCTTTGAGTGACACCATCATCCAAGAATCCAATAAGCATAAAAATAAGAACAATACTGTCTTCACAGAACAAGAAATCATGGATATCAATCCGATGTATCATGGTCATACATTTCATGAAGATGGAACAGAGGATAAGAAATCACAAAAGGAATATGATGAACAATATGAAGCACAATTAAAAGAAATTGCAGATAATATTTCTTATATTGAACAAGATATTGCGTTACCTGTAATTGAACAATCTGCTCATGATTTAAAAGCTGTGTATGAAGCAAAATATCGTGAAACAAAGAATGATACCGATGTGAAAGCATTCTTTGAAGAAGTGGTAGAAGATGGAATGAAATCAGAACCAACCACATTTGACAAACACTTCTCCCGTATCAAAGGATGTTACATTCGCATCTTACCAGCAACGAAATTGATTCCCATTCGTATCGATAGAACTGTGATCGGATACTACTATGTGTCCGACCAGACTCGTACGGAAAAGAGTGGTGAAAGACGTAATTCAGGATTGAGTGGTTATACATTAAGAACACCATCGATTGGTTATGATACATTCTCTCCAGACCAGATGTTCTGTGAGAAATTGGCAACTAAAATCATCAATAACTTTGATTTGAAATTCATGCGTGATAATACGGCATTACATGAACAAATCGTTGCAATTCTGCAATCTCACAAATTTAATGAAGCGATGTTACGTTTTATTTATATTCCAGCAGAACATGTTTCACAGTTTACCATTAACAAAGATGGTATGGGATGCGGACATTCCATGATGGAACCTGGATTGATTGCGGCAAGAATGTATATGTTCTTGAAACTGTACACCGTGTTGTATCAGATTAACAATTCACAGGTTCGTGTTTATAATCTGAGAATGAGTGGTATCGATAAGAACTATCGTCAATTAGTACAAGAAACCATTCGTAAGTTTGCCGCTCGTAGAATCACAGCCAATGATATTTTCAATTATCGTTCTTCCATGACAAAGGTCAGTGGTGGTTCAGAATTGATTATGCCAATGGGTGCATCAGGTGAAGCACCAATCCAAGTATCATCGATCGATGCTGCAGAATCACCCATTTCATCCGACTTAATGGAACAATTGAAAACAGAGGCCATTAACTCCACTCCAGTACCAGCTTTGCTATTGACAAATGGTGCTGTATCGGAAATTGAATTTGCAAAGGAAACAGAATTGGCAAATACCAAATTCAATTCTTTTGTTTCAGGTGTTAAGATTGAATTGAATCATGATACCACAAAATTCTATCGTAAGATACTGAAATGGGAAACTGATATTGAACCAGAGTTATTAAAAGATATGACATTCTCCTTCCATATGTCAACATCCAAAACATTGAATGTGACATCAGAAAAGATTTCTACATTTGATGCTGTATGGCAACTTGTCATGAAAACCTTTTTAACAAAGGAAGAAAGACAAGAAGGAGATGGAGAAGAAGGAGACACACCAGTTGCACGTGCTTTAAAGAAGAAAATGATTCAAAAGTATCTTCCAGAAATTGATGTGGAAGACTTTGAGAATATGGCAAAAGAAGCACGTGATGAAGCAAACCAGAATAAATTGAACGAAGTAGATCCAAATAAGAATCTCTTGGATAATTCCGTTCCCGATGCAGGAGATGCTGGCGGTGGAGCAGATGATACGAGTGGAGGTGCTATGTTCTAATGGCAAAAGACAATATGATTGTTGAAAAGACAGCAACTGGAGCGATCATCCATCAACCCACTTTGGAAGTGAAACGTAAAGCATTGCAATATTTCTCTCTTCCAGATCCACAACGTGAATATTTCATTTATTCTGGATCAGATATCAATCGTCGACCAATCTTTGGAAATGAACATGATGTATTATATATTTCATCTGGATTCTTAAAAATCAAAGATCCTGTCATTGATAAATTAAGATTGCAAGCGACCAGAGTGGCATCACGTGATGGTGCTCCGATTCAAATTACAATGAATCGAAAACCCCGTTCTCAATTACAAGTTGACTGTATCCAAATGATGGTAGAAACCGGATATTCCAAAATGACATGTGAAGTGAAGCCTGGTGTTGGCTTTCTGGCACCCGTATCGAGTAATCGGTATGATAAATTACCCTTTGAATTGCTGGGACGAATTACTCTAATGCTCATTGTACTACAACATGATTCCGAACAGGAATGAGTGTGAATGTGACGAAAGTAAAAAGAAACAATGAGATGGTGCATGGTTAAATCCTAAACACTATTAAGAATGAGCAATCAGCAGCGAAGCTCCGAATAGGAGAACGTTCAACGACTATCTCGAAAGAGAGTAGGGAAACCGAAGCGGAGGGCATCCTATGTGAGGATGATGATATAGTCTAAAGCGGAAAGACTTTCATGGCATTATCCGTTATCAGTCAACTTGGAAAGAAGCCATTGATTATTGCTCCCACGGCATTACTGAAGAATCAATGGATTGAGAATTTTACAGATTTGGGTGTTGATGCAAATGATATTGCAACACGTATTTATGACGGACCAAATAAGAAAGTATGTGTTGTCACCATATCGGCAATTGAAAATGAATTACGTAAAGATTGGCAAGGCCTCATGAATGTATTGAAACAAGCGAACTATGGCATTCGTATTACAGACGAAGCACATCTACATTTGAAGGGTGTGTTGAAGTTTGATGCCATTGCCAATATCAAACGTAATTATTATTTGTCCGCAACACTTGGTAGATCAGATGAACAAGAGGATGATGTTCTCAATCGAGCATTATTAGATGCAGATCGATTCGTCGGTGATAAACGATATGAAGAATATCAAGATGAATATATCAACGTGTATCTCCAAGATATTTACTACAATGCTTCTCGTGAAATATGCGAGGAACATTTTCGATATGGCAAAAAGGGACTAATCAGTGCAACCTATTATCGTATGTTGATGGATTATCAACATGGCATTCCCTTTTATCGGAACGCGTGTCATATGGTGAAAGTTGCAGAAAAATTGAAAGTACAGGGTAAAGTATTATTGTTATTACCATTACTCGATGCAATTGAACGTATTAAAGAAGAAATGATGAAAGACCCATACTTCCGTCAATTTAAGATTGCATCTGTCGATGGCAGTATGAAATTATCCGAAAGACAACAAGCATTTGATCAAGATATCATCTTAGCAACAACAATGAGTTGTGGTACGGGTGTGGATATTTCTAATCTGGGAGCTGTTGTCAACTTCGATCAAAAATCTTCTTTGATTATCTTAGAGCAGATAGTTGGTCGTTTGCGTAATCGTGGATTCCAAACATTCTATATTGATATTTGTGACCATGTAAAATATGCAAGAGCATTTGAAAACTGGGGAATGAAGCGTCGACAATATATGCCTTACTTCCCGGGCGTAGCTAGCCGGATGCATCTGCTTCCTAAAATTATGTGTTAATAAATGAGGGCCCATATGGGCCCTCTTCTATTTTTTTAATTTTCTATCTATATATAATTAATATGATATAAGAAAATAATCTTATGCATTCGATCAATAAAGGAGGTAATATTATGATCGAAAGATACATTATTTGTCAAGAAATGCTTGACAAGATGAGACATATGGCAGATCTCATCGAACGCAAACCATTCAACAATCATGCAGAATTGTTGCAAACAATTCTTCAAAGGATTGAAGAATGCAGTGGGGAATTGCATTATTATTCCGCACTGGCGGATGCGGGAACACCGCATCCATGGTTTGAGATGCTGGAAACAAAGATCGCCGGTTATTATCACGGACTTTTACAGCATCTCGAAGACAACGGACTGGTAGAATATATGGTCGTATAGTCAGACCGTTGTAATTGGAAATAACACCCGGTTCCACTCCCGGGTGTTTTTCTTGTTAATTTTTTATATTGCCGAGATACTAGTGTGTAATCTATTCAAACTGGCTTTCGCTTTCTTTGCCATAAGAGATGAGTCCTCCTGACTAAATATATCGAGTACCACACGGGCATTGGTACTCTCGCTTTTTTGGATAGATATGAAACATTACAATTGTGGGGCCATATGGCCCCACATTATATTTTCTATTATTTTAATTTTTCATATAGATATCATTAATATGATATAGAAATATATCAATATTATTATATCTGACATATCATGTCATGAGAACCTAATAGGTCGATATGTTCAGATTCCAAAAGGAGGAATACTTATGACAAACATCAATATGAAAGAACTCGCCAAGAAAGTAGTTGCAAAAAACAGCTGGGGCGACGTCAAGCTCATCAGCTCTTCTGAAACGAACTTTGTGCTCGAACATTTTGGTGCCGAGTATGATGACAAGAAAATTCATCGCACTGAAGTTGAATATGTCAACTACGGCGATGAAACAGAGATAATTGATGTTCTCCGCATTGTAGAGGGCACACCCGTATATCATCTTGTGATTGTCATCAAAGATGAATCCGAGTGGGACACATCCGTGCAGTTCCCATACGGATTCATCGACATCAATTCGCAGTTCTCTGGGGACGTGGATTGCGGAATTGTGTCAGTTCTTTATGACCACATCCCTGGAATGTCCTGGCGCAAAGTGGAGGACAGAACTGTCACTTTGTGTGATAAGCTGGACCATGTCATCCGCCAGGCTCAGCAGCCCAGCTTCGAAGAAGCCATCCACAAAATCATTGATGAGACAATTGCGGAAGGTCCTGGGAACTGGGATGATGACGAAGATAAGGATGCATAATCCAAGTCTAAGTCATCAACATGACCTGAGTAAGTCGTTAAACTGCTCGATCGTTATATAAGTCCAGCTCATGACTTGAGAAACCGAGCGTACATTCCAAGGAGGAATTAATTATGGCAAATTTGACAAATGAAGAAATGAAAGCTATCGCACAAATCATTGATGAAGCTTTAAAAGACCTCGCTTCAAAGGAACCGTCTGATGAAGAATTGTTGAAACACGATGTTGAAGAATTCAAAAGACAGGTTAGAATGTATGGTGACTGGGGTGTCATCTTTTACACTAATCTTTATACAATATTTCATCAGTTCAAAACGGCAAAAGATTTGGCTGATGCAAAGAAATGCTTCTATGAGACAGTTACTAAAATGGGCCCTTCAGTATGGGAGCCACGTCTTGGGTATTTTATATTCCCAGAGGCAGACCAATGCGATGCTCATGTGAAAACATATGAATCACACAAAACAACGCAGTACCATCAGAATATTGCGAAATTTGCAATTGAAAATGGGTTGGACCCATTTGTTGCATGTTTCAATTACGACATGCTCAAAATAGGTGCCAAAAGAAATCGACGAGTAAAACAATTCTGCAACCTCGTTGAAACTAAAATCATCAAATCATAAACAATTCCCCGCCGAAAGGCGGGTGAGGTGAGTATATGAATTATCGTATATTGACCTCTCCCGCTTTTTTTTGTTTAATAAAATTGATTAATGCTTTGGAAGAATGCCATATCTGCAAAACTTAAATGATCTTCTTCAGGTTGTTGTTGTGCTCGTAATCGAGCATTATATTGATCCATGCGATAACCATATGGATCGAGACCACCGGGTTTCTCAATTCCCATACGTTTGTCTTGCACATTCTTATCAACTAAATCACGTAACAATTGATTCTCATATGCATCTGGATTTTCATAATAAACAACATTATTGACGACATCTTCTTGGACAGCTTTTTCATATTCTTGTGTAATCTGATATGCTTTCTCAAATGTTTGATACTCTTTATAGATACCAAATCTACTCAAATCATAGCCGTATGTCAACACATATAAGACATGACAGTATGCCATCACAACGTCATCATGTTCACCCTTGTCTGCTTGAATCTTACCGCCTAAGATTGTTAAGTTGGTAATATCTCGAACTAAGAATTTACAATAGATCATATGACGATAATCATGTACAAAGCGTTTTAACAAAGCCATCATATCATTACGCACTTTTTGTGTCACATTTGTACCGATATATTTTTTGATCTGAGCTTTTTGTTTCATTTTAATTTCATTATCCACAGTCTTTACCAATGCATTCTTTGTGATATCTAATTGAGGATCATGATAGAATCGATATTCCAATTCAGATTCTGCAACCCATTCAATCAATGCTTTACCAACAGAATTGGTTTCTGGACAAAAAATAGCTCTTGGTAACATTTTCGCCAATGTTGCAACAACTCGGATTAAATCCAGATTACATCCCAAATACGGGGAGCATACAATTCCTGCAATCTCCAAAGTATATGGATGAACAATCAATAATACCGTATTATCACCACCTGTACCAGCTGCAACGTCGATTCCCACTAAGTATGGAACATCCACATCAAAGTATTGATATTCAGCTTTGATATCTACTTTCTGTACAGTGTGATTGTAAACATACAAAACATATTTGTTCAATAACATAATTTCATGATCTGGATTTCGTACATTTTCAATCAAATAATCAATGTCTTCTTGTAAGAAAATACTCGTGTCAGAACCACGATATCTTTCCAACAAGATACCACGACGATACTCGGAAATATCATTTGCAATCATTGCTGCTTGGTATTGTTCGGCTACCCATGCTTCTGTTTTACGTAATTGCTTCCAATCATATTCAATATAAACTTTTGTGATTGGTGTTTTTGTACCATCAGTTTCTGTTAAATCCATTCCCGTAAACATCTCTTTGATTTCCTGTTCGGATAAATCATACATCTTTTCGGAAAACCGTGGTGTTGCTTCAATAATCTTCATGGCTTCTCTACCAGTCGTTGTTTCCAAGTTGCCAGGTGTCGATGCATACATCATACAACAACGAATACCCATCTTTCTTGCATTTTCACGGGCAGAGATCATAGCTGGTGCACCACCAGAAACAACAGCTCCGACATATGGAAGATATTCCCATTCGTCGACAAACCCTCCAAACAATGTATATCCTCTCAGTTTGTCTCGCGCTTTGTCTTCTGAATCCGCAACAGATACAATGGCGATACTGGTTCCATGTTCCTCGTATTTCAATGACTTTGTGCCAGGTGGATGTTTTCTACCATACCATGGATTGAGATATGGTGGTAATGCTTCAATATAATCACGCAAGATACCAGCGTTATCAGTACAACGTGTTTCCGTCAAGTGTAAGTATGGAATATCACAATTCTGATATTCGAATAAAAACATGTAAGATACGATGGAAGTCACCCATGTCGTTTTTCGATTTTGTCGAGGAACGCATACTTCGAAATCAATAGAATGGTCGAAGCACCATACCATGGCAGCGGCCATTCTGGATAAATCTGTTGGCATGTTACCGACACCACGAACGGGAATTCTTTGCACGTCTCGAAAAAAGAACCATGGATTTGCTTTACATTCCAATGTGATCTTTCCGATTTCTTCTGGAGTGATATCTTTTCTATACGGATCGATATCTTGTACACCCAGTTGAGGATATGCGACACGTAATGGAAAATACCAATTCTTGACGCCAACAGCTCTTAATTCTTGACACGTTTGCAAAAAAGAAGCATTCTTTGTGCCAAGGTCATAATAGCTATTGCCGATACGAACAACGTTAGACATATTGATCAAGTCCTTTCATAATGTTATCGGGGGCATATGCCCCCGATACATCACATGTTCAGTTAATTACTGATATATTTTGATTTGGTCGAGTACGGGAATCAGTTCAATGAACTTTCGATAGACGTGGTCCACATAGTCCATAGGGTAATGTTCAAACAATTTGGTTCCAAGGATAAATTGGAAGAATTCATTCAAATCGATTACTCCTCTGCGTTCTTCCTGATACTGAAGATAGTAGGAATTCAATATCAGTACATGACGTAAATCCGGAATGGAAATATCCACTGGAATATTTGCCATCATAACAGAGAAGATTTCATCGAATCTTCCGGCTGTATTGTATGAGAACATTTCCGGAGCCATTTTAATACCCATGAACTTCAGGACATTCTTCAAGTTATCCAATTGTGGGAACTGGTTATACTTGCTTGTGTCGATTGCCATGTCGTTTAAATGAGACATAAGAATGGAATTCTCTTCATACTGAGAACCACGGAAGTATGTGGTAATCTTGGAGAATGCTTGAATCCCAACACCTGCAAGGAAATTGTAAGTGTCATATTCACCAAACTTAATCGGGTTGTCAGAATAATGTCTCATAGATTTCTTACCAAACAGATGAGATTTTACAGGCTGGTCATACCATGTTGTCTTGGAAGTAGCAACTGCACTCATTGCTTTGGAAGGTTCCTGTTTCAGTACCCAGGTATACTGATACCCGATTGCATACTCCCCAGGAAGTTCAATCCAACGATGACGAAGCTTCGTATACAACTTGTGTTTCTTCATGATATCCGGCCATTTCTTATAACAAGTAACCAAAGCATCACGAACACAAACATCATTCAATGGCATAATCTGAATATAGATACCATTCTTAATGATATCATTATATACTTCCACTGGATGCTCATGATACAAACGAATCAGTTCATCACCATTTGCCGGTTCAAACGTACCAACAAATTCGGCTACCAACATCACAATGTCTTGGGGTTCGACACCCTTCGCATGGAGTTTCAATACATGTTCCCACATGCGTTCTTGCATAAATGTCATCGTTGCTTCATATGTGGCAAATGCAATGATTCTATTAGGAACAGCCAAACCATTTGCCAACATCTCAATGTGTTTCCCATCTTCTGTACGAGGCATGCATTCATCATCCACAATCTTTGTGATAACAGATTTGTTACCAAAACGACCAACAACCTTTTGTCCAACATGAATCGGAACATGCTTTAATACTTTGAAACGAATCTGGGTATCAACAATATATTCCTTTGTAATCCAAGCAGCATCTGCCAAATACTTTTCTGCTTTATGATACATATCAATCAGTGAGATATCATCCTGATACGGGTCGGTTACAATTGTGGAGATGAATGCATAGATTTCTTGATAGAAGTCCTGACACTGTTTCAGATAATAATTCATCTGGTCATTCTCCAATTCAATATTGGTGAAGATATCAATATCCACAATCTGCCCACGGGAATAATAGTTCTTATCGTTGATATGTGGTATCAATGCTTCTGCAGAAGAAGACAGATAGGAGTTTTCACGAATGGAACAAATGATATCGTTCTTAATAAACTCACCGATATTCGGGAATGGTTTGTACAGTTGTAAGGAACCATAATTGTTGATAAGATAAGAGTCTTTCTTCAGATTTACGGTTACGATATCCACCATGTCATATTCCAATGCTTTTGCAGCACTCTTGGAAATGATGAGTGCATCCTCTGTTAACTCTGGTAATACGGTATATGCAATTCTCAGATTACGTCCAGAGCAATAATGTCCATTGATATATGAGGATGACTGTGAAATGGGTGTGCCTTTTGGTAAGGTATCACCGATATCGTAATTACCAACGACACGGTCATACGTGCGAAATCCATATTTCTCAATCAGATTCTCCGCAAGATTCACCTGTTCACATTTATATTTCCCAGTGACCTTATCACGGAAAACATATACAACAGGTGAGATTGGTTCGTTCTTGAATTTCACGAACTTGCGGACGAGTTCATAGTCATTCCTACAAACCACATTCCACGAAGACCGCATGCCAAATGGGTCTTCTGCACCAGTATACACCCTGGGGAATTCGGGATGTGTTGGTACAACATATTGGGAAGTGTGGCGTGCAGCCATATTCGAACGAACAGTTGAGATTTTGTCGGGGAATGTCATGGCGGAGATACCAACTGTCGACAGTTTGTTCAAACCTTCTACACGGCTCTTAATATCCGACATGGTATTCATCATAATCTTCTTTTTCTTTTTCGGTTGTTCAATGGGTGTTGTTTCGGGCTTTTTCTTACTCATAAAACTTTCCTCCTGATAAATGAATTTAATGAATTGGAATTTGTGATATCACATCTCTGACGTAAGTTGCACATGGTGAACCTTCAAAGTTCCCCTCCTTGATATCCACCATAGAAAACGACAGGATGAGGTATACCGAAATAATGATGTATATGTCGGAATTGAAAACAATATTGGTGCATAATTTACGTAACAATTCATCGACATTAATCACAATTGCTTGATTATCCACACTTTCAGATGCATAAAATGCACAAGTGTGTTCATAATCCGGACCAAAGAAATTATCTTCCATCCATTTTGCAATCTTCTTTTCATTCACACGTCGAGATGCCATGTATTCTTTCCACTGGTCCAGTGTAATATGTTCGACAGTATATTCGATGACTGGTTTCATGACACCGACTTCTTTCAAATGAATCATTTCAATCATATGCATGAATTTATACACACACCAGTAGATCATGATATCATCCACAACGGTATCCAGTTTCCCAGGATTCTTTTTCATTTCAATATGAACGGGATGTGTTTCTGGAATAGTAGCATACAAATCATCCAAGTTGATACGCTTTTTGATTCGCTCATATTCCGGTGTCTTATGACTTACCACAACAATTTGCGGCACATGTCCATCCTGATTCTCCAGTTCTTCATCCATATTTTCATTAGGAATGAATAAATCGATTGGATGAGACGTTAGTTCAATATCATCCAAGATGTTTTTATAATATTCCACAAACCCATCTCGGTCAAGCAGTTTGTGTTTATTGTTTACGAGTTTAATCGTATTAAAGTAGATATTACAGGAATTCACAAGATACTGATGTTGTTTGTAAATGTTTGTCCACTGTCTATCTAACCCCATAGGTATAAGCATCATAATAATCTTCCTCCTCTATATAGATTGCCTAAGAACCGTTGGATTCTTCTTTTCGTATATAATAATCTTCACGTATCTCGGAATAATTTTCAACAACAAAAGTGATCCCACTTTGTTGAATTAACACCAATACGACAGTATCCAACGTAGTTTGTTGTGGGTATGTTTCCATTTGGAATTCACCGTCCTTGGTTGGTTGATCGGGTTATGTCAATTCTTCAACAAGTTCTTCCAACACATCCGAACTCAACCCACCGATTGGAGCGGTGGGCTGTAATGCATTCGGAGCTGTTGCTTGCTGTTGACTTAACCGCTTATTCTTTTCTTCAATTTGCTTCAATCGAATATCTCGAAGGACATGCAAAAATCGAAGCGGCATTTTTGCAAGCACATCAACGGAAATTATGTTCTTGAATAACTCTCCGTATTCAATGATTTCTAATCCAATTTGATTAAGTTTACTTCCATATCGCCCAACCTCCGAGATACGCGGAAAAGCAAGGTATTGGTGATGTTATCAATCGGAATGTGATTAGCTTCATAACCACAATAAGGACACTTAACACCTGAGATATAGAATTCTGCGGGTTCTGCCATTTCACGGGAATCCAATGCCAATTTCATAATCAGCATAGAATCCTGAAGAATGTTGATATTATCGATCTGACGTTCAATATCATCCCAGTTTGTGAAACGATATTCACGATTTGGATTTGTCTTGTCGGGAACATTGATTGCAGAAATTCTCATGAGACAAGCCATCTTGTTAGAGAAGTTTAGCAATGTAGGATCACCTTGTAATGTTTCTTCATTGAAGTTGTTCATATCCGGATCATCCGGTCTCTTTTCTGTGTATTTCTCAATCATTAATGGAAGTTTCTTTGTGATATATTCATATGCACTCGGTTCATTGATTTCCACAATGACACCAGAATTCGGAAGTTTGTAACGGGTTCTCTTTGTATTGATTTCCGTAAACAATTTCAATGCTTGTTCGCCAGGTGCTGCATCATAAATCTGACGATAGTTCTTGGGAAGTCTGTCTTCATTCAGATGAATGATACTTCTTGGAGAATATTTGAATGTATGACGGCGTTGGCATTTGGGGTTGCCACAAACGATGTCGAGAGGCTCTTCTTCATCAGCAGTTGCTGTTAACACAGCCCATTCCAGAATGCTCATATCCGCAAACTTTGTTTTCTTTAAGAAGTCATCAAAATCTGCAAATGGTCCAATGGAAACATTCTTGATGTGATTATAAATGATAGACCATCTCTGCATCTGGAAATCTACTTTAGAATTGGAAGAAGGTGCAGCCAAATCAATTGTTTCAAACCAGTTGACAGGACGAATAACGCATCTGTATCCAGATAGAGGAAGTGTGACAGGAACATCACACAGACTGGATTCATATGGCTGAATGATATTTGCATCTGTGGGAGGATTCTCAATTACCGTCACAGCTCTCATATCTTCTTCTGTCACTTCACGAACATGTACATTGACAACATTGGTTCTGGTGAGTTCATGAGCAACTTCTTCTGGAATGTTGACAGTAACAGGCTGACCAGGTGCAACATTGATATTGATGGTAGCTGGTTTTTCATACTGAGCTGTTGGTCTTGTGACATTTGCAGCATCTGCCGCAGCATTCTGGTCGGTATAAACGTTACCACTTTCCGGATCGATATGCTGCCAGTTCCGAAGAATAATCTGTTCAAATTCAGGTGTGATCTTATCACCGGTATTATAGTAAATACCCATAAGGTCACCTTCCACCTGCTGTAATCTTTCAGGAATGATGCCGCCATGCAGATGGTATTTTGCCTTTACTTGTTCAATCATTCCTGTTACGACAGCAAGATGATTTGCTTGATGCATGATTGCATCTTCTTGGAATGCGGGATCCAGTGAACGAGGTGGCATTACTGTCTTCGGCTTGTCGTTTGCATGTCTATCTTTCAAGATTGCTTCTTGTTCAGCTCTCTTTTGTGCTTCCAAATTTCTTCCTTCTTCTTCAATTTCTTTCTTAAAATCATTCAAACCATATTCGTCATCGTCATCATCCTCAATCGGGGGTGAGATTCTGGATACGGTGGGTTCTGGTATTTGAACCTGCGGAGTCATCATCGGTTCTTGTTGAGACTGTGTCGGTTCTTCTTCAGGTGCACCGAATGTGTCTCTGGCTTTGTTGATGATGTTTGCCAGTGGATCGATAAATCCAGTATTATCTGCCATAACTCAAAACGCTCCTTTATAAAGAATTTTTAATATACATATCATTGATAAGATATGAAATGAAAGGGTGTGTTTACACATGCATGAAAAATTATTATGGACCAATGACACTATCCAATATTTGTTTCATGGAAACATTATGGAATATGATATGGTCGCTGCTTCGTTATCCGTTTCAAAAAGATTTCAGCTGTTGGATAACGATACAATTGAACAGCTGAATCTGTTACCTAAGAAAGAAAGAACAAAAAGAGTTGGACTTATCCAGAGAGATGATAAAATCTATTCTGACAAGCTATTACAAGGTATTATTGATGTTAGAAAAACATTCTTAAGTAATAATGGTTTAGATGAAACCAATGTTTTATCATTGCATTCAGATGCATGTTTGTTCAACTCTAAAAAGAAAATACAATCCATTGCAGATGGAGTAGAATTCAGAAAGAAAGGACAATGGACAAGTTATTTGCGTTTTAACAAGATCGAGATGTTCTACGGAGATGGTGATATCACATACAAGAATGTCAACAAAGAAATGTTGATGGAACACACAATGGGGATCAACCAATATCTCATTAAAGTATTCCAAATGATTGAAGACTATGATGATTCTATATTGCAATATCTAGCAAGGTTTCAAACACAGTATCTACAAGACAAACTTCCCCCGTATTATTATCCATCCTTTGGTAGAGTCTCAGATTATAAAACTTACAATATGCAATTATTTGCGTTTGTTGTAAATGTGGTATTACAAGAAATGAGGAGTTGGTAAAATGTATAGAATCCGTTTTGCACCATATCTGTGCAATTATTATACGGCGAATCCAGAATTACAATGTTCACGTGTTTATTCGAATAAGCTGGAAGAAATTCATATGTTTTTGAAACAACACAATTTTGATGAAAACCAAACTTTCATTGAGAATATTCCAACGGATGTTGCAGAAGAAGATGATTTGGAAGAACATACCTTGGAATTATATTTGATGCAAAGCAATGAAGATGGTAGCCTTCATCAGATTTATTCAACAAGAAGATTCATCGATTTGGCAGTTAATTATACAGCTCAACGATTGAATGATACTTTGATACTTGGTGAATGTATCTTCCGTCAAGACATTGAAGTGATTAAACTAATCACAGAAAGTTTGGAAAGTATTCCCTGTACAGAGATTGCAGATTTCAATGCAGCCAATGACCAATCCGTTGATGATTGTGAATGGATGATTGTATCGAAAAGCGGGATGGATTGGTTAAGGGATGAGGAAGCAAATGGTCCATCGAATGATGTGACAGACTCTACCAAAATATGGGAAAGTATCTCACGAAATATAATGCCAGATGCACCGTTACCGATTACAATAGAAGCATATGTGGAATCCTTCGTTCAGATTATCATGAAGAATTATTATGGAGATTTGGATGATGGAGATTTCGAATGGGCTAATTAAGGAGGAGATGATACAATGGCAAAAGAGAAACAAACACCAACAGAACTAGTGTTGTCACACAAACCCAAGAACTTTAAATATCGATTTGTCATTAAAGATGATGCATTATTGAAATCCTTACAAGAGGAAGGTTTCAACTTTGATGAACTCGATACCATTCATGATGATGAATTAGTTCATATTGCATTACAAACGGAATGCAAATTATATGAACGAACCATTATTGGAAAAGCAAAAGAACCAACAACGATTGAGAATGGTGTTATCGTATCCAAGAAAATGGTAACAAAGGCAGATAAAAAGTTACAACAATTCGGGATAGGATATTTTGACCATAATCAAATGCATTATGTTGTCATGCGTATGTATTATGAGAAATTTGACATCATAGAAATATTTGTATTAACATAATAGAGGGGCCGTATGGCCCCTCTATTATATATAAATTGATTTATCAGCCGGAAGTAGGATTGTTGATTGCATTCATTCTTTCGGTGTAACCGTCGGAAATGTTTGTCCAAGAACCTTCTGTCTGATCGATTTGCTTACCACTGTAAATGTGTGTATGCTTAAACGGTGTAACGTTAACATCTCTAAGACCTTCACGTTGATCGAAGTTGCCTTGAGCACGGAATGCAGGATAGTTACCAGCAGCACTCTGAACAGCATCAAGAGTAGGACGATTACCGTCATTGAACATTTTGGTGTCAATTTGCTGATTAGACAGATCTTGTGCATTTCTGAAGAAGGCATCGCCAGCACCAGGATTGAAGTTCAAGCTATTGCCGAAGATCGCAAACTGGTTCACATAACGAGCAGCAAGGTCATTGATATAAGTGGATTGTACAAACTGGCAGTTGAACTGCAGCTGGATTTGCTGAAGTGCAGACTGACCTGTGTTTGTATGGTTGAAGATATCAGAACCAACCTGAGCAGCAGGGATACAACCCAATGCAGCAATTGCAGCTTCTACACGAGCACCGGATCTGTCAAGAGCGATGATCAAGAATTCTGCAACTTCCCATGCAGGAGATGGTTCCAAAGCTTCACCTGTACCTTCGCCAGAGCCGGTAGGACCGGTGGAGAATACAGGCTGTAGGACATTGTTTTCATCTTGAGAACCTGCAACGAGACCATGGTATGTGGTCAAACCAGTAATCTGGTCGGCGATACCATTTACCCACATATTATGCACGTTGGCAATCGGACGACCAACCAGTTCTGGAACGGTGATTGTCAGAGATTGACCTTGTTGTGCATTCTGTGTGGTAGCAATCGGAATTGTTCTACCAGCGAAACCACCCTGGATCTGAACAGTACCAAGCTGCTGATCCTGGATATTACACTGGATTCCCATGTTGTAATATTCAATGACTTTTTTGTATGTCCAGAATGGAGAGTCAGGACCGTAGGAGTTAAAGGCATTGAAATACTTCATCAGGAAGTAAGGACCACGATACATAACGCAAATAACACGGTTCGTGGTTTCCGGGTTCAAACTTCTTAGGGTATGGACGTCAGGGGTGAGACCACCCAGCATACCAGTATACTGGGTAAGGTCACCATTATATTCACGAATACCACTTTGAAGGGTAATTGCACTATTTGCCATAGATGTTCACTCCTTTCATTAAGATTCACGTCTGTTGACGTTCACGATAATCGGAACACGGAGTAACAGACCACGGAATGTGACATTGACATAGCATACAACAATTTCTCCACCATCGGTATTGATATCCTGTTCGAATTGGATATCGAGAGACTGTACCATGTTGCCAGCCCAACCGGAGAAGATATTGTTAACTGTTTCTGTCATAGAAGAAAGAATACCATCATCGACATATTCCAGCAGCCATCTGTCAATCTTGTTCTGGAGCAGATATACGAGTCTGGACAGTGTTCTCATATTGCTTTCCTGAAGAAGATCGGATGTGCCGGTTTCTTCTCTGTAGAGAGTTCTCTGAGACTTACGTTTCAGACTTCTGCTTTCATCCAGTACCCAGCTATTACCGCCAGATGTGTACAGAAGTTCTTCCAAATCCCAATCGGTTGTATCGATATCCGGGAAGAAGCTGGTGTATTCGTCCGGTCCAATTGTTGTGTAAGTATTGACGAATGGTTTGTTGATTGAATATCTCTGAATATGATCAAACATGTGGTCAACCAATCTCTTGGTGTAGGTATATGTCTGACCATTCAATGCGGAAGTATAACCACCGATATCCCATGATGCATTCGGATTGGTGAATCTGGAACGGAAGGATTCGTTCATCTTCTTGATCATTTCGATATCACAGAAACCAGAGTCGAGATGGAGAGATAGACCAGAGCCAGGACCAATCGGTCTCTTGCTTTCCGGAATGCCCATGTAGCATCTCTGAATCATCAGATCATACATTGCTTGCTTTACGTCGATATCAGTAGAAATGGTAGATGAAGCAATCATCTTGGAGTTTGCTGCAAACTCTTCCTTTTCTTCATCAGTAAAGACGGTGGAAGCATAGATATAATCTTCGATTGTCGGTGCAGAGAATGGTAGTGCTTTGATACCGAGAACGGTATTGAAGCCACCATCAAACAAGAACTTCGCAGGTACACGTGCAGGAGAAAGAATACGAGGATCCAATTCACCCTTGAATGCTTGTACCAGAAGATCAGAATATCTCAGTTTGAATTCAATCGAGGTGATCTCATTCTTGTCATAAGCGTCAAAGAATCCAGTAGTACCACCAATTACTGGCATACCACCCTGTTCAGATTCTGGAGAAATACCATAATTTGCAATGTAATAATTTGCAGGAATCACAGCAGTTGTTTCCGAAAGTCTGAATGTGGAATTAGACATACTGGAGATTCTGTATCTCTTGATGTATGTGTCGATAGAGTCAAGAACTCCAATTAGCTTGATCAATGCTTTGTTTGTATGATCAGTTCCAGCTCCAGTTCCAATATGATCATCTGCAGTGTTGCCAAGATAGATATAGTCATACTCTTGAGAATCCATATTAGTTGTAATATTGATTCTCGGAGGTAATGTGGAACCACGATATTGATTGTATGTTGTCACATCATAAAGAACCGGTGTCAGTTTATGAGATTCCTTATCTTCTTTAAAATATGCAATTATATCAACCAGGTTGTTGGAAGTGATCTTAATACCAAGGTCTCCAGCAGGAGTCTGTGAATAGTCATCAAGTTCAATCGGATTCAGATCGATAGCGCCTGGCAAATCATTGATTACGATCGTGCCATATTTAAAATATGCACCAGGGAGTATAGATTCATCAAGTTGCTGATTTTCTCCTTCTCCTTTTATGGCTGTTACAACCTTAGATCTCAAAACAATGATATCATGGATTGCAGATTTATTGTAATAAGATTCATAGTTCAAACATGCATAGTAGTTATTTGGATAAGCTTCAATGCTCGTGATATGTGCGCCTGTTGCGCTTGCATCATAACCTGTAATACGATACAACTTAAATTTTTTAATATTAGAAATCTTTTCAGTATAAGTAACTGCAATTGTTGTACCATAGCTTTCATAAGCATTAGTGGTACTATTGATAACATCTCCGGCATAACCAGAAGAATTTCCAATCTGCTTATTCAGGAAATCCTTCATTGTGGTTGTATCAGGAAGATCATCAGTAACAGTCTCTGTATATTTGAATACTTTCTTGATTGTGGTGGATGAACCTTTATCGCGTTCATATCCATCATTGGTGTGTTTGAAGTTATACAATTTTGGAATATTTACAGACATACATGCACCAGTGAACTGCTGAATGGAAGAAATGATACTGATAGAAGGTTGTGTGGTGTCTGCATTTACTAGATACATTTGACCGGGAACCACATTGTCGATTTTCATAATAGATTTTTTATCATTCTCCCGTATCTGCTTTCTTTTATCAGCATCATCAATTATAGTTCCTTCATTATTTTTTCGATCTTCGACAAAGATTGTTTTCGCATATTCTCCAACAGTGCTTACATTCAATTCTGCACAAACAGAATTATCTGCTACATATGCAGTGTTTCTACCATTGCCTGCTTCCCAAATGTTTCCAGTGTTAGTACTGCTCAGAACTTGATTTCTACCGTACAGATCATTCCAATATGGATAAATCTTTTCATCAAAGATTGCACCAAGAATTTCATTGGAAGTAGTCTTATTAGACTCAGTATCTTCTCTACGACCAGATTCATGGTCTTCAACAATAATGTTTGTTTTATCCAGTTGAGGAATGTCAGAATTGAGCATGTCCACTGTATAGAACGGAATGTCGAGATTATCAATCTCAACACCATTATTGTTATAAAGATATTTACCGAAGATGATATCGAACTTATTTACGTTCATATCATTGTAAATGAATTCATAAGAAGTTTCACGCTCAGCGTATTCCGGCGAACGGTTTTCTCTGTTGTAGTTGAACACTTCTTGCCACTTTGCAAATACTTCTTTGATGGCATCTTCATTTACATAAGGAATCATGATAGAAGAGCCTTCCAGTCTCTTATTCATCTGCACGTTAACTGTATCCATATTGGATGTGATACCATATGCACTCAGTTTTGTTTCATAATTGATAAGAGCAGCTGTAAACCTTTCAACTTCAATTGAAGTAGAATATCTATTATCCAAAGTACCAAAGTTGTAGATTGCGTTAGCAAATTTCTTTCTTTGGGCATAGCTTGGTTTATTGATATATACTGAGAAATTATTGTAAGTAGAACCTCTACCAGCTGACACATATGTCATGAGAACAACTCTGTGCCAGTGTTGATCTGTTGCAACGTCAACATCATCAACAGTATCACTCTTCAGTCTTGTGAAAGTAGCTTTTGCAAGACGTTCTGTATTCTTATATGCAGCAAGATTGATACCAGCAGATGCGAGATCGGTTTCTACTGCTTGTACAAGCTTGACTTCCAGTCTTCTTTCTGTTGCATCTGGGATTCTCCAATACAGATATAATACAACAACGCCATACTGTGCATCAGGAGGTGTGATACGGAGCAACTTGACAGGAACATTCTGTGAAATCAGACTGGTAGGATATTCCACGCTCTGTCCATATTTTTTGATATCTTTTTCAGCAAGTGCTTCTACACCGAATGCTTTGTTCAGTACATCAGAACGAGTAACTGTTACAACACGATTATCTACACCCATCGGCATACCAGTCACAACGATGGTTGCCAGTAGAGATGGATCGTATGTTTCAGTAACACCGAGAGTTCCAGTGTATGCTGAATTATCTACAATATGAACAAGACTGTGAGGAAAAGAATATTTCATTCCAAATCTTGAATCAATCATATGCCTAATCTCCTTTACTATAAATTTGAATAGTTGTATCAGAATCTACGGAATCGGGTATAGAGCCTGAACAATTATAATTTTGTGTGTATTGTACAACTACTTTGGAACGCCCCATATGGGGCGTTCACATATTTTCTATTTTTTTTTAATTTTTGATATATATATAATTAATATGATAAAGAAGATAATAAACTTTATCAAATCATCAGTATTAACGATTCATCCCTCATCAAGGGAATGCAATTACGCAAGTAAATGAATCAGACTTAGAAGATGATCACTGATATAGATTAGAGTCTTTGATATCATATTAAACCCTTCAGGTTGTCATAGCGAGTGTTGAATGCATATATACCTTGGATCTTGTATAAAGATCGCACCTGAGCAAAGGGTATCCTAAGGAGGATTTACTATGGCAAGAACAATCAAAGCAGCAGAATTCAGAACAGTTGATGGTGGAGGTCTGTACGTACCTGTGGCTATTGTAAACTATATTCTGAAAGTTGAACATGAGGAATTCACAGATGAAGCAATTGCCTGGAGACTCTGGAGAAAATCAGCATGGACAAAGGCTCATCTTGATGAGTCTTTTGATCGCAAAAGTCTTAGAGCTTTCCTCAGATATGCAACTGGTGACAATGACTCATCCCACATCCTGCACCATTTCCATGTTCACAGAAATATCGCCGATGTTGAATCCATTTGCGACATGGTTTACAAAATCAAGAAAGCTGTAGAAAATCATGCATATACAATCGTGACAATTAGAGTTAACGACTGATATGCTTGCTGAAATCCACACCTGCGTGGCCGCCGTCAACGCGCAGGTTGTGGATAAAGAAAAGTGGAGAGTATCGCCGTCGCTCTCCACTTTTTCTTTTTTATTTTTTTCTCAACTCGTAAGTCCGATTCAAAGAATCTTTTGCATAACCAGCTTCACGATTGATTTCCGTAATGTCTGATACGGGATTCGGATAATCGTCCAACAATTCTCCAGATTCAGAAAATGTTGCAAATTCCGTATCTTCATCAGAATCCCCGATCAACACAACTGTTGTTGGATTCTCCGTTTCATATTGTGTATACTTGTCTAACTTTCCTAAACCAATGGCTCCATTCAGAATATCTTCTGCACGATCGATATCCGAAGCAATGGTTTGTGGATCATAAGAGTCATTATAGTTAACGGGAACCCCAGCTGGTAATTTATCAAAGATATCATCCAATACAGAATGTCCGATATCCGAACCAGTTGTTGGTAATACTCCAGGATCACCACCTTGTGGAGTGCCACCACGTGCAAGCTGTTGCTGTTGTTGTTTCAATCGTAATTCAGAAATGTTTTTCTTGATATTGATCATTTCTTTATTGATACCGGTAACAGCAGATCTTGCGGCTGTTAATGCTTGCATTGCTTCAATGTCATTTTCATTTAATCCAAACTTATCTTTGTCTTTTAAACCTTCCATCAATTTCTTTTCGAATAGCTTTGTGATACGAACCTGATCAGCTGCTGATGTACGTAGTGCAGCCAACTCAGCCGTGTAGATTTTGTTTGGATCAATCTTATTGTCAATAATTGTTGCGGGTGCTCGAGAAGACTCATCGAATGATGCGATAATCCCAGTGACACCTCCCCAGTTGTCATGTGCATATGGGGAGATATACT
>Ga0326512_10000016_pt1 | contig 136945 bp, 203 predicted proteins | sample 1_2617_0518_D_FD_203652 | JGI IMG/M metagenome (GOLD analysis project Ga0326512, IMG submission 203652) | Bovine rumen microbial communities from UC Davis, California, United States - 1_2617_0518 | ecosystem: Host-associated > Mammals > Digestive system > Stomach > Rumen | place: USA...
AATGCAGTTATATATTTTGGGAGAGATTGCGGCGGCTCGCGCTAAGAAGGCGTCACATACCACGGCTGCCGCAGGAATAGGAGATTGATATGAAGATTATAAGTGAAGGTATAAACTATCGTATTTTTGACTCGTCTATTCAGACATTTAACCAAATCCCTGCAGGAGTTTATTCTGTTGGTTTCTCAAAACAGTCTGGCTGGTTCCTCACTCGTACCGCAGAAGATATAGATATTCGTGAAAAGGTTTATGGTGTCCATGACGCTAAAACAAATAAGGTACTGCGCTCTTTTCAGCGAGCTACTCGTAACCTTGGAGTGATTCTTTCTGGTGATAAGGGTATTGGTAAATCTTTATTTGCTAAGCTTTTGTCCCATAAGATGATCGAAGCAGGTATCCCGCTTATCATCATAAATACATATATCCCAGGTATCGCTAGCTTTATTTCATCTATTGATCAAGAAATAGTATGTCTTTTTGACGAGTTTGATAAGACTTTTAAAGCAAAGTGCAATGAAGAAGACTCCGCAACAGATCCTCAGACAGAAATGCTCTCTCTTTTCGATGGTGTTGATGGTGGCAAGAAGCTTTTTATTGTAACTTGTAATGACCTTCATAGTCTTAGCGATTTCATTGTTAACCGCCCAGGTAGATTCCATTATCATTTTAGATTTAATTATCCTGGCGTAACTGAAATTACAGCATATCTCAAGGATAAGGGCATTGTAAATGAAGTCCAAATTAAGAAGGTAGTTGATTTTAGTCAGAAGGTAAAGCTGAATTATGATTGTCTTCGTGCTATTGTGTTTGAACTTCAGGATGGCTCTGATTTCTCTGAAGCTATTGCTGATATGAACATTATGAACACCGAAGATGAGAATTATCAGATTATTACTTACTTCACTAATGGTGAGCATTTTAAAACTTATGATATTCTTGATATGTTTGATGATGAAACATATTATGATATTGAGGATGAAAACATGGACACAATAGGTACTGTTACCTTTGATCCTACTATGGCGGCATATGATCCTAGCCGCGGCGGTTACGTCATTAAGGGTGAGGATATAAAGTGGGAGATTAGTAACTATTACAATAGAAGTAAGGAACGTATCCAGGAACTTCGAGAAAGTTCTGATAGTAGCAGCAACGAACTTGCTAGGAAGTGCGAGAGATTCAAGACTCTTGAACCTATGTATGCTATTATTAAGCACGATTATGGAAAGAATCTTCATTTTACAGTATAATGCGGCAGCCGCGGTGTGAAGATCTACACACTCCGATGGGTGACGACTCCTTAGGGAGCCGCCGCCCTTTATTTTTTTGAAAAATTATTATATAATATATTTAGAAAGTGAGGAAAGAATAATGACTAACTGGACAGAAGAAGAACTTACAAAGCGTTGTTCCAATGTTTGTGCTATTGTTGGCATCAAACTTACAGTGCCAGTTAAAATCAATTCTAGGCTGAGTTCTACTCTTGGGCGTGTCAAGTATGAATGGGTTAATCCATATAAGGAAACTGTCCGCCCTATCATCATTGAATTTAGTAAGTCTTTCCTTGAAAATGGCTCTGAAGAGTCTATAGATTCAGTCATAAAGCACGAGTGCGCCCACTACTGTGTGACTATACAGACAGATAAACGACAGGGACACAACAAAATTTTTAAAGATATGTGCCATAGACTTGGTACAAACAACGATGGTCGCCACTATAACAGTCTTAGTGGAGAAGAAGATACTCCCAACAGCAAAAAGTACGCAGTATTTTGCGAGAGTTGCGGCTATTTAGGCGGATATAGCAGAATGTGCGCTACTCTTAAGGCTATTGATAGAGGCGAATGTTCTTGTAAAAGATGTAGCGGCCGCAAAATTTATTATACACAGAATTGGTAAGAGGTGATATACATGAAGAAATACAATGGTATTAATTGGAAGTGGCGGTTAGCAGATAATGGATGGGCTGATTATATTTGCCCCTGTTGCGGTCATGCTAACAATAGGGACATTCAGTGCCATCCTTCTTATTGTGAAAAGTGTGGATGGCCATATAAGGATGAGGAAGAGCCGCGCTCTATAGAAGATGTAAATACATCAAAGACAGAGCCTTATAAAGATGCAGTAAGTAGGAAGGCAATCGAAAAGTTGAAGCGGTATCGAGAAGGTAGAGAAGAATGACAAGAGAAGAAGCAATAAAACAATTAGAATTTATGTTAGAACAAATGCCAGAAGAACCACCAACAGAGTGTGATTACATTGATGAGTGGCTAGATACAAACAGAAAAATAAGAAACACTTTAGACATGGCAATCAAAGCATTAGAGCAAGAGCTTTGCGAAGATAGCGTGAGTAGGCAGGAAGTTATTGATACTATTTTTGCAGAATGTTCGGGTGAAAAACTCGATATAGATTTTGCAAAAGTTCTCCTGTTACAGAGAGCGATAAAAGCGTTACCATCTACAACACCTATACGCAAGAAAGGGAAGTGGATAAACAGGTCATCCACGAGTGGTTGTGGAATCAGATTTGTTGCCTCTGAGTGTTCTTGTTGTAATAAGAAAACGTTTTTTGATTGTGACCAATTAGTTTATAGATATTGTCCAAATTGTGGCGCAGAAATGGAGGGTGAAGAATGAAAGATGGTATCTATTGGTGCATATTCAGAAGATTAAAGAAGAAACATCCGAAATGGAGCAAAAAACAAGTTGGAACATTTGCGTATAAAACAAGGTATAAAAGATGATAGCAATTAAAGGAATGAAAATACCAGAGAGTTGTAGTGAATGTCCCTTCAAAATGAATGATTATGTTTGTGGATTATTAGATTGTGCTTTCAGTTGCAATCATTTTAAAGAGTGAAAATATAATTGCCCTCTAGTTGAAATCGTAACTTGTAAGGATTGTAAGTATAACACTAATATGATATGTGATATTTTTGGAAAAGAATAGAAAGGCCAAAACTATGATTGCAAATTGCAAACTTATTAGAAATCAGATCGAAAAAGGAATTTATGAAGAAATTAAAGGCGTTAAATCAAAACCATCATTAGGAGTATTTTTGATTGGCGATAATCCAGCATCAATCGCATATGTTAGAAATAAAGAAAAAGAATGTGCTCGAGTAGGGATCGAATTTACTCTTTATCATTTTAATGATATTGATGAAGATGATTTAATTTATGAAATCAAAAAAGCAAATAATCTACATGATGGAGTCATGGTTCAGCTGCCTTTACCTCCTAAGTTTAATAAAGATAGAGTGATCAATGCTATTGAACCGGATGTAGATGTTGATGGCTTAACTGACATCAATATTAAATCAGGCTATAGATATTTTGTGCCATGTACTGCTAAAGGTGTATTGTTGCTTCTAGACGCGTATAATATTAAATGCAAAAATAGCCCAGTAGTAACTATAATAGGCAGATCCAATTTAATAGGTAGACCTTTGTTGCATGAGCTGGAAAAGAGGAATTTTACTACAATATGGTGCAACAGTCATACTCCAACTGAAAAGCTTAAAACATTGACCAAAGTTTCAAATATGATTGTCTCGGCTGTAGGTGAACCTGAATTTTTAGATGCTACATATTTTAATGATAAACAAGTAATTATTGATTGCGGATATAGTGTAATAGATGGTAAAGCTAAAGGTGATGTTTGCTGGAAACAATTTGCAGACAACGAATCGATGCTGGTAACTTCTACTCCAGGTGGAACTGGAATTTTAACAGTTACAGCACTATTAGAAAACGTTATGATTTCATGGAATAGAATAAATAGTCATGAATGATTTCTATTGGGGAAAGATCTACAAAAGGTTCTTCATATCATGGATTATTAATGATGATTTTTGTGGTATAGCAATAAGAATAGGTAAAGAATACTTAGAAACCATGTGTTGCGATGTATATCATTTAACAATTCAAATTGGGTTCGGACAATTATCAATAGGCATTATTGGGAGAAAGAAGGAATAAAGAATGACTAGAGAAGAAGCAATAGCAATTATTGAGAATGAAAAGGAATGTGTCAATAGGGATTGCAATAGAGATTGTTATAATTGCGAACTGGTAAAAACTGACACAGAAATACTTACAGCACTTGATATGGCAATCAAAGCATTAGAGCAAAGTCCTATACTTGACAAGGTAATAGCCGAGATAATGGATACAGGAGCATACGAACAAGAAGTTAAGGGGAATACAGAATTTCTTAAAGGCATAAACTATTGTCTTGGTGTTATCGACAAGTACATGGTAGAAAGTGAGGATAAGGAATGAGTAAGACTTTTCCCAAAAATTGCACAAAAGAATGTCTATATTTTAAGTAGTAGGTAAGCACAGATGAATATGAAAAGGGGAAATAATGAAAGACGTAGCGTTTAATTTGATGATTATAGCCATGATGTTGGTTTTCGACCTAATATTAGGGTACAGAGGATATAATTATCACAGGGACTATGATGAGATGATAAAGCAGTTCCGAAAGCTTAATGAAAACATTGAATCTTTAAAATTGATATATGAAGGTAAGCACAGATGAATAAAGATATTAACTTTACGCTTAGTGCATTAATACCGGCCCTGAGAATCAACGGAGAAAAGGTAAAAAGCATCGAGGCGGAAAGTGAGAATAAGGAATGAATAAATGGATAGCTGAATTTGAGTTAGAAGATGGTGATACAATGCCCGAACATATGAATTTGGAATATAAAGGGGCAAAAATTGATTTTCATTGTAGACCTAAAGAGCCTATTTTGGACAAGATAAGAGCCGAGATAAAAGAATGGTATTGGCAAGCCGATAAACAGACATTAGCCAAAGACCCTTGTGTGGTTGATGCTATGATTGATTTATTTATCAGAACTATCGACAAGTATAAGACAGGAAACGAGAAATGATATATACAGGGAAGAAAGTATATGACCCATTAACAGATACATATAGTACTGGGTGTTGGATTAAAGACAATCAAGGTAATTGGTATCCCGTATGGAGGGAGTGAGGAATAAGGGATGACAGAGGTAATAGAAGTAAAAGATTGTGGAGAAAAAATTGGAGATTATGACATTCCAATTCATAACGCAATCATTGTTCCTGACAATGCAACTAATGGAGATATGATAGAGGCTATGTTTCCAAATGAATTACTAACAAGTATTACAAGTACATTATGGGGGGGAGATAATATGAGTTTTAACAAGGATTGGTGGGATGCACCATATAACCCAACACAAAATATGCAAAATGCAGACAAGAGCGGATTAGAGTATGCAGACCAAGATACGATGATACCAGCAACATAAGAAATGGAGAGTGAAGAATGACTAGAGAAGAAGCAATCAACAAAGTTCAGGGTTATCTTACTGATTATTTACCAATCGAAGATTACGAAGAATTGGATGAAATTATCAAAGCACTAGAACAAAAGCCGTGCGAGGATGCAATCAGCCGACAAGCAATGCTGGACTATCAGCAATGTGATACGAATTTCGTACATGATTTTTGATTTTTAAGAAATTTTTTATTATAATGTATTTAGAAGATAAGAAAGGAGATGTTACACATGAGCTGGTATACTTCGATCACACTTGGTTATGTATCAAAAACAGATGGAAAGATTTATCCATTCGGTCCGTTTGACAAGGACGGCAATCTGAAAAACATTATTGAAACTTCTCGTTCTTTTACTACTGATCTGAAGGATTTTTTTGAAGTCCCTAATGCAGAAGTAGTAAGTCAGAAGCTTGTTGATGCTCTTGATATTAAAGTAAAAGATGGTGAGAATCTTTCACAGGCACTTCGTGAATATTATATAGGAGTTTGCCCTCTTGACAAGCTGCCCTCTGGAGATTATATGCGGCGTGGTTACTTCCTGATTGAGGATGTACACGCATATGAATCTGGAGAAATGGACGCAGAAGGTCTGTTCTATGATTGCGTTAGTGCAGAGGAATATGCAGCTCGCGCACACAATGAACTTGTCTTTGGGTTTAAAGAGGAGAAAGACGAGTTTGGTAATGTGGTTAACCATTCCATGGCTGATTATATGTATTACTCTTATCCAAATTATCAATCCAAGGAGTATGAAGCTAGTAGACTCCGCGATTATGCGGCAACCTTGAGAAACTATCTTGAGGAGGATATTAAAGAAATCGTAGCAATTAAAACGGAAGGATAAAGAGTTGAAGATATTAGATTGGATAGTTTGGATAGTGATCGCGCTTACATTTGGCATCACATCTGTTATTGGAGGTGGTTACATTGTAGCATTGATTTTTTCTCTTCCTATGCATATCGGAGTCTGCATATGGCTCGGTATTGCAGTAACTTTTATGGTTTTTTGGATAGCACGTGAATGTAAACAGGCACCATTGATGGAAGACCCAGACTATTATGGAGAAAACACAAAAGAAGAAGAAACATAACAAACGCGGCGGCCGCACCGAAGACACTATGCGGCAGGTTTCATACGAGAAGCGACTGGAACGAGACGACGATAAGGCTGCCCGCCGCAAGATAAAGAACTACATGGATGGTGAGTTCGAAGATTATGATTATTAAAAAGCAGCCCTCGAGAGAGGGTTGCTTTATTTTTATGAAAAATTATTATATAATATATATAGAAAATTAAAGAGAAGAGGTATTCAGAATGGAGGGCAGTACTATGCGTGATCCAAATAGACTTGATGATTTGTATGTGATGCTTTTGAATTTTCACAAGATTTATGTTCCCGATTGGCGTTTTGGGCAGTTTATGTCTAATCTTTTAGGAAAAATTTATCAGGAAACTGGCAGAGATATTTTCTTTATGGAAGATGGTGAAATGAAGGATGCAATTGAAAGAGTGTGCCAGAAATGGAAAGGTAGTGACGCTTCATGATGGTTGTTAAGATACTAATAGCTATATGTTGGGTGGGTGGCGGTGTGCTGCGTGCAATTAACCAGTTCAAATTTAAAGATACCCCAACCAATGAAGAGTATTGGATACTGTATATGGCAACAATTTGTTTTATGATGGGGGCATACTTTTTATGACAGAATTAGAACAAGTGTTGATGAAGCGAGACAATATGAGTTTGGCGGAGGTACGTCAGTTAATTTCTGACGCCCGCGAAGATTTTGATGAGCATCCAGAGAATTATATTGATGTAGATCAGTTCATGGAAGAATGGTTTGGGTTAGAACCCGATTACGTGTTTGATGTACTTTTATAAAAAATTATTATATAATATATATAGAAAATGAAAAATAAAGGAAAGAGGTGTTGTTTATGATAGGATATAAAATTTTTGAACCAGATTGGACTTGTCTCGGTTATCAGTATTCTTGTCCAGGTGAATTTTTAATGGATGAACATCCAGTTATTTGTAAAACTGGTTTCCATTTTTCTCCATCTATTGTTGAGGCTCTTGAATATAAGCCATTCCGTCCTGGCGCGCATATTGCAAAAGTAGAGGCATTAGGTGAATTAGTAAGTGATAAAACTGAGCATAAGTATGCTACTAATCATCTTAAAGTAATTGAAGAAATTTCTTTTTTTGATTACTGGCAAGAACAATTAGATAGTAGACATATTAAAACTTTAGATTTTACAACACTTAAAGAAGATGAAACTTTTACAATTGGCAATATTGAATTTACTATCACTAAAGTAACAGAAGGCTATGTTGATATTCAGCCTACGCACATTATGTTTTATAGTGATATGATGGCAGATGATGGTCAACGTTATCCATATGAAATGACTAGAAGAGAAGATGAAACATTATATGATCGCTCTGATATAGCTAAATGGTTAAGAAAAAATAGAACAGAATTACTTCCGATGGTAAAAGTAGAAGATATTTTTATTCCTTCTCTTGAATATTTTAACATTAAATTATATAATTATTATGAAAAATTAAAAAGATATACTCCAACTGGTAAAATCGAATTTGGATATGAAGGTCGCTGCGCCTGGTGGCTTTCTACAGTCGTCAGTTCTGTGGATTTTGCTCTTGTCGGCACTATTGGCCTTGCCGACTACTACAGCGCTTCCTATGCTATTGGGGTCGTACCAATTTTCAGAATTAAGAGAACTAAAAATAAAGTCAAGAAGCCTCCGCTTGGATTAATGCCAAAAGATATTTGGGAGTATGAATCTAAACAAGATAGATTTACAGAGGTTCGTGGAGCTATTTACAGATATTTAAATGATGGAAAATCTCTTAATTTGGATTGGATAAATGAATATAATGAATTATCTAAATACTTAGAGATGTATAACAAAGAAATTGTAGGCACGTGCGCTATTCCTATTACTGAAGAAGATTTAAATCAGTAAATTATTAAGCAAGTACAATAAAATGTACTTGCTTTTTTATTATTTTTTTGTTATAATATATATAGAAAGTAGAGAGAGGTGATAAATATGTCTTATTTAATTGATTTTATCAAACAGTATCCTAACGATTGGGAAGATAGATTAAATAAAAAGTTAATCACTGTAAAGCGCCAGGGCGATCTCGCTATCTTTAACTATTCTATTCTCGCGGATTTTACTGATAACTATGTGCGGGAGGCGCGTGGTATCATCATCGACCTGGATACTATGCGGGTAGTAGCGTGGCCGTTTACTAAATTCTGCAACTATGGCGAAAAAGGCGCAGATAAAATTGACTGGGCTAGTGCTAAAGTGCAGCAAAAGGTAGATGGATCCATCATGAAGGTTTGGTTTTATGATGGTGAATGGCGCGTATCCACTAATGGTGTGATAGATGCGGCGACCGCGATGTGTGGTGGTTCCGGACGCAGCTTTAAGGATGTATTCGATGAGGCCGCCGCAAATGTAGGACTTGATTATTCTCGTCTGAACAAAGACAATACTTATATCTTTGAGCTGGTATCAAAATATAACCGTGTAGTTATTGATTATGACTGCGAGCCTACCTTATGGCATACTGGGACTAGAAATAATATTACTGGATTGGAGTCTGTAGAGAACATAGGAGTTAAGCACCCCGCAGAATATCCGCTTCACTCTATTGATGCTTGCATTGAGGCAGCCGCACATTTGAATGATGGCAAGACTGCTATTGAAAATGAGGGGTTCGTGGTAGTTGACGCTAACTGGCACCGCGTAAAGGTCAAAAGTCCAGCGTATGTTGCTATTCATCATCTAATCCCAAATGGTGAAATCTCAGATCAAAAGATCATAGAACTAATCCATGGCGGTGATTTGGATGAAATTCTAACTTATATTCCTTCTTTGAAAGAGCGAGTGACCGCACTTAGTGAGAAGATTGATAAAGTAGCACAAGAGGTTGATGAATACTGCTATTGGAATCAGATTGAAGTACATGATAACAAACTCTCTCGTGGAGAATGGGCGCGCGCACATAATAAGGATAAGTATTTTGCTTTTGGAGTAAAGTGCATCTTCGATGGAGTCGAGCCTGATATAAAAAATTTAAGTAGCAAAAAATTGTATGAAGTAATCAGTAAGGAGTAATATAATGTCAGTAAATGATGAGGCTTGAGACACTTCTTATGTAGATTTGCGTGAGAATCGAAGCCCTATTGAAAATCTTGTATATATGGGTGAATAATAACAAGTGTCTTGAGATATTCTCAAGGCACTTTATTTTTTTATAATTTTTTGATATAATATATATAGAAAGTGAGGGAAATAAAAATGGCAAAAGATAGATTAGCTCCTTGCGAGTTCTATGAATGTAAAGGTAAATGTTCTAAGCATCGAGAAGCATCTTATGGAGGATACTGCTAGCATTGTAGTAAATATATGCCACGAAAGGGTAGTAAGAATCTTGTTCGTGCTATGAAACAAAAGTATAGAGAGAAGAAATACAAGGAGGTGTATTAATTGAAAAAGTTCATAGATATTGAAGTTGCTAGATTCGAGGATACTGAATTTAAGCAGAATAATGTTGCGGCGTTCGTACCTGGTGACATCATCCAGGTCAGCGAGAAGATTGATGGTAGTAATGCTAGTGTGGCATGGGACGAGGATAAGCAGGAACTTGCTTGCTTTTCTCGTAAGCAGGAGCTGAATTTTAATAACACACTCCGTGGTTTTTATAACTATGTTCAGAACTTTACTGTAGACCAGCGCGATTGGTTTAGGTTTCATCCCCAGATCACACTTTTCGGAGAATGGGGTCTCAACGGTAACAAGATCAAGTCCTATGCAGCGGAGTGGGCTAAGGAATGGGTAGTCTATGATGCTTGGAATAGTGACCTCGGTCAATGGATGCCGCAGACATTTGTAAAGAAGGTGGCCGCAGAACTTGGGTTACATTATATCCATGTCCTTTATGAAGGGCCATTTATTAGTTGGGATCACATCAAAAGTTTTCTTCATGAAAACACCTACGGGGATAGCCAGGAAGGCGTTATTGCTAAAAACCAGACTCGTCTTGAAGATGTAGATAATCGTATGCCAGCCTATCTCAAGATTGTGAATGAGTCCTTCAAAGAAACAATGAAAACCAGGGTAAAGAAAGAAAAGTCTGCGGATGAAGTCGCAGAGGAAGCAAGAGTAAAAGCACTTGTAGACTCTGTAGTTACTCCTGCGCGAGTTGAGAAGTCTATCTACAGACTTAGAGATGCGGGGGCCCTGCCTGACCGCCTCACTCCATCTGACCTCGGAACCGTCGCTAAGCTGGTTCCCGTAGACGTATACCAGGACCTGTTGAAAGAGGAGAAAGAAGTAGTCGTATCTGGTGGAGATAAGTTCGGTAAAGTATGCAGTGGCGCCGTGATGAAGATTGTGCGACAGCTGGTTTGCGGATAAGGAGAATATATGAAAGGTTACAAAGTTTTTAATCCCGATTGGACTTGCAGAGGATTCAAGTACGAAGTAGGCAAGAAATATCATTGCGATGGTGAGATTTCGTGCTGCAAAAACGGATTTCACTTTTGCACCAAACTTGTTGATTGCTTTAATTATTATGAGTTTAACAGCAACAACAAAGTTGCAGAAATTGAAGCGAGTGGAGATATTGATTCAAAAGAAGATGATATAAAACATTGTGCAAGTGATATTGAAATCATAAGGGAAATTACATGGCATGAAGTTCTCGATATGCTCAATAAAGGGGAAGACAATACTGGTATGTGCAACACGGGTGACTGCAACACGGGTGACTGGAACACGGGTAACTACAACACGGGCGACTACAACACGGGTTACCGCAACACGGGAAACCTCAACACGGGTTACCGCAACATGGGTAACTGCAACACGGGCGACTACAACACGGGCGACTACAATACGGGTTACCGCAACACAGGAAACGGGAACACGGGTAACTGCAACACAGGCCACTGCAACACGGGCGACTGGAACAAAACAAACAACAATACAGGTTGCTTTATGACAGAAGAGCGTACCATTGAAATGTTTAATAAACCGTCTGGCATGACATATGCAGACTGGAAAAGAAGTACGGCAAGAAACATTCTGTCTTATATGCCACAGAATATAGTGAATATTGAGTGGACATGTGCAGAAAATATGTCTGATACAGAGAAAGAAGCGCATCCTGAATTTGAAACGATTGGCGGATATTTACACGAAGAAGAAATTAAAGCAGATGTACAAAGCTGGTGGGATGGACTTTCTCCATATAATAAGGAAACCGTGATGTCGATTCCTAACTTTGATGCAGATATTTTCTTTGAGTGCACAGGGATAAGAGTGTAATGGAGGACGATCGTTTGAGGGAAGCAGAGAATGATTGAATACAAGTTCGGCGAATTTGATTCCGCTGAAGAGATCAACAAGACAGCCGAGGGCCTGAAGGCCGAGGGTGACGAAAGAGCGTAAGGAGAATATATGAATAAGAAAGATATTTTCATGCGGGTTGCAATGACCTACTTTAAGGCTATGCATAGAGATGAAAGACTCTATAATGCTCTTCAGTCTGTAAATATCAGTTATAATGATGATGAGGACCGCGAAACTTGGATCTGGACAGATATTGAAGATCTTATCTGTGAGCTTGTTGGAGACCCAACTGGGATTGCTCTCGAAGAAATTACAGATCGGGCCTGGGGATACGCAGATAAAAAGACGCTCCCGAAGGCTGAGATTATGAAATGGCTTGAAGAAATGTGGAATGATTACACAGGGGGCAAAGAAACCTAATATACTTATAAGTTTTCTCATAAGACTATGAGTTATAACTCATAGTCTTATTTAATGTATTTGGAGGTTTTATTATGAAACGGAAAATTATTAGTTTTAAGATGACAAATAAAAATATTAATCATTTAATTCATATTAGTGAACAAGTATCTGGATCTGTGACGCTACTAAGGGGCGCCCGCGCAGTTGATGGATGTTCACCTATTGGTGTTATGACAATTGATGTTGAACAACCTTTTACTATTGAGTATCCAGAAGATGGAAAATTTGAACAAGAACTTAAACAATTCGCAGTCTTTTATGATTAACTTTATTTTCTTAAAAAATTATCATATAATATATATAGAAAATGAAAAATAAAGGAAAGAGGTGTTATTTATGATGCGAATTGACGGGCCTGAATTTCTTTTCATGAGCGAGGCCGAAGGATTTCCGGACTTAGTTAATACACACACTGCAAAGATTAACGCAGTAGCAAAAGAATTAAGAAATTATTACCTCAATGGAACTGATCCAAATGAAGTTAAAGATTGGGTTCTTAATAAATATGGATTAACTAATTATGACATCACTTCCAATGATGCACTTAGAATTAACGAGATAGTCTTTCGATAACTTTATTTTCTAAAAAATTTATTATATAATATATATAGAAAGTGAGGGAAATACATATGAGAGATTATAACGCACTGAATAGAGCAGTTAAACTTGCATCAGACTACTTTGAAGCTATTGGAGTTTCTATTACTAACGAGTGCCTTATGGAACAGGCTGAAGATTGGTATGATGGAATTGAAACAGATAGCACTGCAGATGGTGATGAAGTAATCGCGGCGTGCATTATTGCTTATGGCAATTATAAGCCTATTTACACATACAAAGACATTCGTGCGGCTCATGATGAATATTTCCCTGAAGATCCGCAGTATCAGATGCACGGATGCGGTGGCTATGATGATATTGCTATCTGGGATATTGAAGCAGCGATGCACGATATGGATTTTTTAAACGGAGCTTGTGAGGTGTATTAATATGAGATATATTAGATTTACTTATAGTAACGGTTGTGGTGACGGTGAAGATTATGTCGCATTTAAGGACGATCTAACAGATGAATATTTAAATGAATATGCTCACGATTTAGCACTTGATTATGCTGAACAGTATGAAGGCGATCCTTCTTTTGGTTTCCCAGATCCAGAGAATTACGCAGATAGGGATGATGATGTAGATTTTATGGATGACTATGATGAAGCTCTTGAAGCATATAAAGAAAATATCGAAGCTGGTTGGGAGACTGTAACAAGAGAAGATTGGGAGGAAAATAACGGATATGTGGGGTGATTATACCAGGTGCGCGGCGCTCGCGCTATGTGACGCTATGGAGATACAAAGGTTACAGAGTTATAACAGCACTTACCTGTATAACAGGTATTGTTGCTTTCTTTATTTAATTCCCTCTCTTTCGATGGGTAAGCGTATGCTTACCCATTTTATTTTTTAAGAAATTTATTATATAATATATTTAGAAAGTGAGAGATAGATAACACAAAAGAAAGAGGTGTTGTTCATGGATTGGTTTACTGCTCCTTCTTACGATAGCTGGACTCATGACGATGTATTTGAAGATAATGGCAAAATGAAGATGCACATTTACTGTGCTTGCGGTCGATGCGGCGGCACGGGCAGAGTTCCCTTCGCAGTTGACGAGGGTATATGCTACGAATGCCGCGGAGCTGGAAAAGTCTTTAAGACAGTGCGTGCATATACCGAGAAGGAGCGAGCTGCGCTTGATAAGGCAGCTGAACGCAAAGCAACAGCCAAAGCAGAGAAGGCAGCCGCAATCGAGAAAGACCATATTGAAAATGAAGCCAAATACCGCAAGGAATGGTATGCGAACAATGGTTTCAATGGGGATGGAGTAACTTACATCCCCAAGGGCAATACCTTCGAGATTAAGGACGAATTGAAGGCCGCTGGTTTCAAGTTTGATCCCGTCCTGAATTGGCACGCAGCGGAGCCCGCCGCATTTGATTGTGTTACTATTGCTTTTGATGATGTATATACCTGGCAGGCGGCTGCCGCAAGAGCAGACTACAAGGAGGGCGCAAGCAATATTGTTAAACAGGCAAGATTTGCTAAGGAGATAAATACACAGAGTGAATTTGTCGGAGAGATTAAAGAGCGTCTTAGAAATCGGAAATGCACTTTAATTTCCATAGTAAATTTTGAAACAAAGTTTGGTGCGTCGCAGCTATTTAAATTTGAAGAAGACCAGTCCCAGAACATTTTTTGCTGGTTCACCGCTACAGAGCAGAAGGCGCGGCCAGGTGATCATGTACTTTTAACTGGAACTGTAAAAAATCATTCGGATTATGAGGGTGAGAAAGATACAATTCTCACTCGCTGCAAAGTTGAAGTTCAGTGACTTCTTATCAATAGGTGTGTGACGTTCATACACCTATTGATTTTTTTATTATTTTTTGATATAATATATATAGAAAATGAGTTAAGAAATAATAAAAAAGAGGTGTGAGTAATGACAGTTGATAAAGATTACATCTTTAACCTATTGTCTTTTATTGATTTCAAAGCAGTTACCACAGATGATACTTTTGCACAGGATAATTTTACAAACTATTTTATAAAAGAAGTGCCCGAGGACTGTGAATATAATTATGGGGCAAGTAAGCTTGTAATTATTCCAGATAATACAGATTATGTAATTAAGATACCGTTTAATTGTGGCTACAATGAAGATTACATTGATCCAGACTATGCAGCTAGCCAGGGCATAGAGTATGATGAGGATGAACAAGAAGAATGGCTGTATTTCCAGAACGCTTACTATTGCCGCCAGGAAGAATATGGTTGGGATTATTGCGAAGCAGAAGTAGAATACTATGAAGAAGCAGCAGATTGGGGAATAGAGAAATACTTTGCTGAGACTCGTTATATTGGCGACTGCCATGGTTGGCCGATTTATGTTCAGCCTAAATGTGAAGCGATGGAGAACTCCCGCAATTCGCACTCTCATACTCTTGAAGAATATGATAGTATTCAAGAGAAAGCAGATTCAGTAGACCAGCATGGTATTCGAGATAAAGATTTTCTTTGTGATTTATTTAAGGATGCAGACGTTGATACAGTAAGTTTATTATTTCAATTTATTGATGAAAAGTTAAGCGATCTTCATTCTGGTAATTATGGTTACTTTGAAGGCACGATAGACGCATGCCTTTTAGATTATGCAGGCTGGAACGAGGCGTGATATGGAAGTATTTGAGTATGTGGCTCATATTTGGAACGAAGTAGATAATGAAGAACAGAACGCCCATGGAGTTGTATTTGGTAATTCTTATGGAGATGCTATGGCTCGACTTGAAAAATATTATGGAACAGAACTTATTGATGTAAAAATTGGCGCAGTTGATGCAGAAGATGTATATGAGTTTGAGTACGCATCAGATGGACTCTTATTCAACATTAAGGTTAGTGAACGAGATCGCGATTGATTGGTTGAAGCTGACACCAGTTGATTTTAAGAAAAATTTTTAGTATAATATATATAGAAAGTAAGAAATAAATAATTCATTTTATGAGAAAAAAGGAGATTATTACTATGGCTACAGAAGAGAAGAAAATGACACAGAGAGATTATTTCGAGATGATTAAGGCTAAGCTGGCGGACGAGAAAGATATTGTTGCTTTTTGTGACGAGCGTATCGCAGCACTTGATCATCGTGCAGAGAAGGCGAAGGAATACAAGGCGAAGAAACAGGCAGAGTCTGATGTACTGAAGCAGGCTATTGCGGAAGCTCTCACCGAGGAGTTTCAGACCGCCGATGAGATCCTTGCTAAGGTTCAGAATGATGATGAGGAAGTAACAAAGGCTAAGATTATTGCTAGGGTTAGCGCTCTTGTTCGTGAGGAACAGGCTGTAAAGGCAAGGGTTAAGATTGACAAGAGAACACTTACCGCTTATGCCCTTCCTGGCGCAGAAGTCGAAGCTGACGCAGAGTAATCTTAAAAAACTGATTATATTTAATTAAAGATAAGGGAAGTGCAAAACACTTCCCTTATTGTACTATAAGGAGATATAGATGGACAATAAATTTGCTATTCCATTCAATAGACAATCTCCCTATCTTGATGAAGCAGCAGAATTAATTATTAAATATCATCCGTCAAAAAATTTGCCAGTATTTTTACAAGAGCATCAAGACCAGAGGGTTGTTTTGGATATTGCTAATACAGATGAATTTCTAAAAATGGCTGGAATTTCAGTATTAAAAGTATTACAGGGGCAAGAGATAAAGAATTGGGTATTGCGATTACCTACAATTCCCACAGATGAAGAATTGCAAACATTGAGAGATGCGGCAGCCCCGTTCTTTGTATACACCATGCTGGATCGTTGGGAACAAGTAGATCAGTTTATGCAGCTTGGAGTAACTGATATTTATGCGACTAATGAACTGGCTTTCCAGCTTGATAAGTTGTTTGTTGTGTTGCACGATAATAATATCAAATTGCGTGTATGCCCTAACTTTGTGCAGTCCGCATGGGGGGGAACTCCAGATATTAAGAAGTTTTGGATTCGTCCTGAAGATATTATAGACTATGAACCTTATGTTGATGTATTTGAAATCAATGTGGATACACCAAGTTCATATGATATAGTTGCATATAAGGCTTATGTAAAAGATCAGCGTTGGTATGGAGACCTCCGCGAGTTCATTCTTGGTATGAACGATATGATTGATAGCAAGTATCTTCATCCTAGATTTGCGGACCGCCGCACACACTGCGGAAAGAAATGTTTGAAGGGCGGAATGTGTTCAATGTGTGATACAATGCTTGGATTAAGTCAGTCTTTAGCGCAAGCTGAGATTACTGTTGAACGGCCTGAAGAAAAGAAAGAATATACTGAAGAAGAGAAAGACGAATTTTATAAAGAGCATATAGAGAAAGTTGATTTGTAAGAAAAAATTTGATATAATATATATAACAATAAAAAAGAAGGGATTTTATCATGGCAAAAGGAACACAATCTAAAGATACAATTACAAAAAAACTTCTCGAAACATTTAAGGGATCTTTCCTAGATGGGAAGGTACTACGGGTCCCGATGATAGAAGATGGAGAGGAAGTCCAGATTAAAATTACATTAACCGCAGCCAAGGATCTTATTACTCCAGATGGAGACGCAGTTGAGAAGGTAAAACCAGAAATGCTCAATTTTGAAGATGGTGCGGTAGCCGCTCAGGAGACGTCAGAGGTTCAGGATATTACCCCCGAAGAGCAGGAGAATATTCGAAATCTCCTTGATGCGCTCTTTTGATTGGACAAAATATGTTAAGTTTTATGTAATACTTTTGTAATAATATTGTAACAATTAAACCCTCATTATGAGGGCATAGGGCATTAGCTCAGTCCGGTTAGAGCATCTGGCTTATATCCAGCTGGTCCTAGGTTCGAATCCTAAATGCCCTACTCTCCATTTGGAGATTAAGTGCGGCCGCGCGATTGTAGTATACTATGGTTGTGCGGCTGTTTATATTGAAGTAACAAATAGATAGATGGAGGTGTGTAATGTCAAGAAGTTATAAACATAGTCCTTATTGCACTGATTCTCATTTGCATAATACTATGAAACGATATGCAAATAAGAAAGTCAGACACACCGAAGGAGACTTCAAGGGTGGAGCGTATAAAAAGTTATTTTGTAGTTACGATATTTCTGACTACGCTTTTCGTGAAACCTATCGAGAAGCGGTAGATAAATGGGAACTTGCTCAAGAAGGTTCCGAATACTATGCGTGGATATTAAAATATTATTCCACATTCGAAGACTATATCAATAATTGGCGTAAATATTACTATAGTAAATAACTATCGTTTCTTTTCTATCTCATATAGGTCTAATCAATATAAGACATTAAGGAGAGAAAAAATGAAACTTAATAAGACTAGAATTATTAGAGCAACAATTATTTCAATTACTGGTTTTGCTTTGTGTATGGGAGCCATGCCGCAAAAAGTATCAGAGCCAGAACCAAAATCTATTCCAAGTATTTCAGTTAAAGCAAAAGAAATCCAAATAGAAGATAAAAATATTACTGCTACATCACAGGCGGTACAGACTGTAGCTACAGTAGAAATTGAACCTAAGACTTTATATACTTCTACAGTAGTTAATTTTAGAAAAGATGCAAATCTTCAGGCCAAAATTATTAAAGTTCTTAATGGCGGTTGTCAAGTTGTTGTAACAAAAGAAAAAGGAGATTTTAGTTATTGTACAGTAGGTAATGAAACAGGCTATATAGCAACTAAATATCTGCAAGAGCAAAGTTACACAGATAGTGATTTACGATTAATGTCTGCTATCATATGGGCGGAAGCTGGTAACCAGTGCACTGGTGGAATGCAAGCGGTCGGAATCGTGGTTATGAATAGGGTTGAGTCTGATGTATTTCCAAATTCAGTTCACGATGTAATTTACCAAAAATCCCAATTTTCGCCCACTATGAATGGTATGTATAATACTGCGTTGAGTAAATATGATGCAGGAGAGCTACCAGATGAAGTGATTGCGGCCGCCCGTTATGCTTTATTTGGTAATAAAGTAATTGCATATAATGGTATATCTTATGATATGAGTAGTTACTTATTTTTTAGTAGATATAGAGCTGATTGTAGATTACAGATACAAGATCATCAATTTGCATAATAGATTACTGAGGTATAACCTCAGTATATGCGAACTAAGACTTAATCTTGGAGGGACCAAGGACGAACTCCAAATTCGTTGTCAATGCGTCCGACTCGTATAGTTCGTGCTTATAATAGTTTAAATATGCTTTCCTTTATTTTTTAAAAAAAATATCATATAATATATATAGAAAGTGAGGGAAAGATATGTCACATATTCTTAAATTATCAACATGGGAATCTAGTTCAGGTAGATGGCACGCCGCAGACACTTCAGATTTAGCTAATATGTCTGCATTTTGGGCGCATCCCATGAGATTGCTTGGGCAGACTCCACAGGAATACATAGAGATGCTTCGAGATAAATATCATGCTTCTGATTTTAAGTTTTATAAAACAGAAGAGACAGGTACTAAAGATCACTCACTTTTACTTTTCTCTTTTGAAAAATATGCAGATGCTCATAAATTTGTTTTAGATATTAATCGTATTGCACGAAACAAAAATTTTTGGGTGTGATGGACAAAGGTTTTGAATTAGTAAAATATCACTTTCATAAATAGATACATAAAGAACTTATTGATTTTCTATAAAAATTATTATATAATATATATAGAAAGTTAAGAGGAGGAAAAATCTATGAAGAAAATGTACAAGGTTGTTTATTTTGATGACGCACGTAGACAGCACTGGAGATTTACTGATTCACTTACAGAAATTAAGTTCATCAGAGATAGATTTGGAATCGTTACAATCAAGGCTCTTGACAACTAAAAAAATTTATGATATAATATTTATATAAAGAATTGACCTCAAAACAGGATTTAGGGTTCTGAAGGCAGAGAGGTCGTTAAAATAAACAGGCTGAGAACCCCGTAATGCCGCTATAGCATAACTGGATAATGCCTTTGATTTGTAATCAAAAGACTTAGGGTTCAAGTCCCTCTGGCGGCTATTCGATAACTTACTGCGTCATGAACAGACTAAGTTATCTATCCTGAATGTCTAGTAGGGAGAAACAAAGTAATAGACTAGATGCCCATTGCTGATTGGGTGGTTGTTGGGAAATATGATGGATGGTAAAAGTCACCCCGTATAGAACCGATCTATACAATAAGAAAATTATACCTACCCCGTGAATTTTTACTAAGTGAGTTTTCTCAGCGTAACAAAAAGAAAACATCATTAATCTGATTTCTAGAGTCAGGTGCAAAAGAAAAGAGTAGATTGATAGATGGATAACACTTCGGGTGGTCGCAAAGGCAGGCGGTTGAGTCTATCAAAGATGCCATTACTCTTATCTTATTTCCTCCAGTTTGCCAGAGTTCGCCGCGGAGGTAAACCTAAACTGGCATTTTGACTACTATTTCAATGGTAGAAAGCGTGTCTGATAAGCACGTAATCCAAGTTCAATTCTTGGGTAGTCAAGTTAGGCGGTCTTAGGTGAAAGACGCATTTGGTTGGCTGCCAAGACCAGAATAGCCATTATGTGCGTGTGGCGCAGTTGGTAGCGCATATGATAACTTGACAAGTATAAAAATCTTTGATAAAATGTAAGTATAAAAAAGCGGGCGCGTCGCCTAAAGGTATGGCACCAAACTTTTAATTTGGTCTATGTGAGTTCAATTCTCATCGCGCCTATAGAATTAAAAAGGAGATTTTTATACTATGTCAAGAGCAGAAAATAAAATAAAAGGTAATATTGGAGAAGCTGCAATTTTATTTGAATTTGTAAAAAGACAAATCCCTGTGTCCATTCCTTACGGTGATAATGAAAGGTATGATTTAATTGCTGAATTTAATGGCAAGTTAAATAAAATTCAAATAAAATATTGTAGCCAAGAAAGTAGTAATGATGGTGTTATCTGTCCATGTGCTAGTAGCTATAATCATACTTCAACAAGAACTGGTTGGGAAGATTATACAAAAGATGGAATAGATTATTTTTGTTTTTGGATTGCTCCTGACGACTTAGTTTTAATTATTCCCATCTCTGAAATAGGAGAACAAAAGAGTATAACTTTTAAAAGAACTCCTGCTAAAAATGGACAAGCTACAAGATTGATGCAAGATTATACCTTTGATAAAATGTTTTCTTAAATCATAGTGTCGTGGGTTCAAGTCCCACCACGCACATGGATCTGGCGCGTTCTTCTAATTGGCTAGGATAGGGCCCTTTCAAGGTCCAGATATGGGATCGTTCCCCGTACTCGCTATGAAGATTTTATAATCTCCAGCTCAGTAAGGCGGTTTAACTGGGCCGCCGCACATACTGGTTGATTTTCTTCAAAATTTTTGATATAATATTTGTATAAGATAAAGGGACACACAGCAAAAATTATTGGTAAAGAAAATTCTGGAAAAATTTTTAAATCTTGCCCCTTGTTTGTATTGCGGGATGGAGAAGTTCGGTTATCTCGTCTGCCTCATAAGCAGAAGATCGCCAGTTCAAGTCTGGCTCCCGCAACTAGTTCATCGGTCTATGAAACGGAGTCGAGAAGAATCTCTCTCATTGATAGCCATGGTAAAATCAACTACATTAGGAATAGACAGACCTAATCTTCGTAGGCATGTAGGATGAATGAATGGCGGACGCGCACACCATAGAGCCTTCGGGTTCAGAAGAACGCGCGCTAACTCTTTCCTGGAGCGTCTGGACGCGCTTTTTAAATATACAAGAGTAAAAAGGAGAGAGTGCGGCAGCCCGTGAAGCTCACCGCACTCGTATAGTGGAGTAGCATAAAGGATAGTGCAATGGTCTTCTAAGCCATGTTGTGAGAGTTCGAATCTCTCCTTCACTATTGTTCATCATTAGATGAATATTGTTTAGCTAAGCAAAGGAGATAATAAATGTCAGTTGCGTTATTCCTTACTTTGCTTTCTATTGAGTCGGTAGTAATTGGTTTGGTAACAGAAGCTCTAAAGAAGGGTTTTCGTAATGCAGGTAAAAATCCTAGTGCAAACTTGATTGCATTAATCAATGCGGTCGTAGTAGGCGGGGGTGGAACAATTATCTATTATGTATTGATGGGAATTGCTTTCACTCCGATTAATATTGTTTGCATTATTCTTATGATTTTTGCTACTGCTATCTCTGCGATGGTAGGATACGATAAAACTGTTCAGACAATTATTCAGATTACAAGCAAAGAAACAAAGTAACTTTCCTTCACTGTTCCTGGTGACGAGTCGCGATAAAAGACAGGATAAAGCCTAAAGTAAGTTTCTCACGTATTTGAGAATTACTGCGGAGGGCGCGGCGCTCAGTGGAACCGCATATACTCGATTATCCCAAATGGCAGAGGAGATCGGTTTAAACCCGATTTAGTGTTGGTTCGAGTCCAACATCGAGTATTACTCTGGCGCCAGAGTAAAAATATTTTTAAGAAGTGAGCATTAAGAATAGAATATGCTCAAAAGGAGAATATTATGAAGATTCAGTATATTAGTGATGTAACCAATAAGGCGTATGATACAAAAGAGGAACTAGAAAAGGCTGAAGCGGCCGCCCTTAATAAGAAAAATGCTAGGGAGGCCCGCGCAAAGGAAGTTGAAGATGCTATGAAGGCAGCTCGTGACGCTAATAAGCACGCGCGCGAGGTAATGTCAAAGTTCTGTGCTGACTATGGTGCATACCATACCACAATCCATGACATTAAAGACTTCGATCCTTTTGATTGGTTTACCGATTGGTTTCTTTTTTAATTTAATTTAAAAGATATAGACACATAACAGCAATCGTATAAAAATACAAGCATATTCGAAGATGAATAATATCATAAAAGGCGAAATAGTATTGAGAATACTTCGTGGTAACCTTGCCTAAGTATTAGGCACAAATATAGTATCTTATGTGTCTAGCTATGGGGCTGTAGCTCAGCTGGGAGTAGCGCGTCTTTTGCAAGGACGAGGTCGTGAGTTCGATCCTCACCAGCTCCATGAATATACGAGATTAGCTCAATCGGGAGAGCATCTGGTCTACACCCAGAAGGTTGATGGTTCAAGTCCATCATCTCGTACTGTGTGCGTGGCAGATAGGTAATGCGGCGGTTTGTGGAACCGTTATATGAGGGTTCAAATCCCTCCGTACACCCTTGATAATTATTAAAAATTATCATATAATATATATATAAGATAAAGGACAAGAGAAAAGAAGTGGCTTCCACCACTCTAATACGGGAATATGGAATTAATAAGTTAGAGGAACTCAAGGGTAATACTCTTCAAGTGCGGGTTGTGCCGCACAATAACGGTAGGTATGCCTAGCAGCGAGGGCAAGACACTGTAAATGTCCCACATAGAAACATCGTTGGTGCAAGTCCAACCCTGCCGATTTTATATATCCCGCGCGGTCGTCTACGTTAGCTAGGATGGGAGTCTCTAAAACTCCAGAACTGGGGGCAGCACCCAGGCGCGTGAACTGCTCACTTGATGATGCAACTAACAGAGTGAGAGACTTAATAGAGTTGCAACTATGTGAAGTCCTAGACCTTGCACCAGCGAGGATGGGAACCTGCGGCTTTTGTAGATTGAAGTCGGGTCGCCGCATCTATGCATAAGCGACAAAATCTACATTTTTATTTGGGAAGATAATCAATTGAGGATGTGCGGCAGCCGCGGTGTGAAACGTCACCAAGGCAGGCAGCCCGCATATAATTTGAAAAAGTAGAAAATATATTATATAATATATATATAAGATAAAGAAAGACACATACAGCAAATAAAAATTCTTGCAAATATCTGTTAAATATTTAAGCAAACAATGTGTCTTGACTATTGATGGGGTGTAGTTCAGTTAGCAGAACGCGTCGCTTGGGACGACGAGGTCGCAGGGGCAGGACCTGTCACTCCAATTGACCTGAGGAAAGGCCGCTTAGGCGTTCAACAGACCAATCCGCAGGGGCTAATAGCCAAAGAAACGCCAAAGAATTGAGAATATTTGTTCAGAAAAGAACTGAAAATCTGGAATAGCTGTAGTGGCGAAACGGCAAACGCTGGGAGACTTAGTGCTTCCGATTCTTAAGCACGAAACAGCCCGTTGAGGGTTGGGGAGTACACTGAGACAAAACCAATAATGCAGTATCAAATCTGCGCTGGAATACATATAGTGAACAAATAAAAAATTCAGATAATCCTTTTGTAAATCATCCAGAATATCAACAAATTGGAGCGAAAGTTGTTTCTAAGGCAGTTGAACAAAGAGATATAAATAATCATAATATTTTATATAATACTTATCCATCAAGTTGTGCAGCTGCTAAAGCATTGTTTAATGATAGTTCTAAAAATAGTTTAATTAATAGGTGTGCCAATGGTAAAAAACCATCAGCTTATGGCTATTGGTGGTGTTTTGTAAATAATGGGGATGAGGTGTAAGGGTATGTGCACGCTGCGCCTGGGACGCAGAGGAGGAGTTCGAGTCTCACATCTCCAACTAACCTAGAAAAAGGTTTCTCTCGTGTCCAGCAAAATGAAAGTCATACCAGCAGACAGGTTCAGTCTCAATGCGAGAGTCGCACGCTTCTATAAATCTGGAGAAAAGAAGCTCTCATTGGGGTATAATATAATAGCAGTATAGTGGTCTCTGACACCAACAATTCAAGTGCAACTCTTGATACCCCAGGTTATTTTTATAGCGGATTCGTATAATAGTAGTACAGGAGCCTTTGAAGTTTCTGGCGGGGGAGCGTAACCCTCATCCGCTGCTAGTCAGATGGACGGAAATCATCTGGTGAAGAAATTCCATAGAAAGTCGCCCTGCTCGGGAACGCGTGTCTTTTAAAGAGTAGTTCTAGAACTTTTGCAGATATACTGACACTATGGAGGTTAGTGCTGAACCTTAAAAGCGCGACATACTCTTGTAGCATAACTGGATAATGCTTTCGGCTACGAGCCGAATGATTGCAGGTCCGAGTCCTGTCAAGAGTATTTGAAAATAATGAAAATTTTTGATATAATATATGTATAAGATAAAGAAAGAAAGGGCAATATAAAAATGACAAATGATTATCAGAAGGCACTCGATCAGCTCCTTGCGAAGTATGCTCCTTCTTATACGAAGAAGTCTACTACCAATATCACCAATGTTAAGAGCTGGGATCGGTTCATGGCTAAGATGCAGCCAATCCCCATGTTCAAGGATGATAAGGAGATGAAGAAGTACGAGAGTGACCTGTATACGGCGGCCCGTGCTGATGAGGATTCTCTAATCGAGGCTTACAAGGCTAAGAAGCTGAAGTCGAAGCGACTTATCAAAGAAGCTCGCACACTCGTCAAGAAGCGCAAGGCAGAGGCCGCAAAAGCTAATAAGGCTAAGTCAGGCAATAAGCCTGTTGATAGCACTCAGGCTATTGCTTGAGTATAAACATATACCTCCTTTCGTGGTTGGCGGCGAGACCTAAGCCGCCACCCATGTCGCACTGGTGTAGCGGATAGCATATCTGCCCTCCAAGCAGACGGGGCCAGTTCAAATCTGACGTGCGACTTATCCCATAAAAGACACATACAGCAAAATAAATTAAAGATGATTCTTTTAAAAAGAATAATATTTTAATAAGAGTGTCTTGTGCTTAATCAATATAATAAGATTGAAAGGCAATTACTGCAAATAATATTTTTGCTTCAAAATTAATTAATAAGGGGGAGAACGCAAAAGCCCTCGATTGCCTTGACTTTTTACCTTTCTTTCTTTTACATATAGAGAAGCACACAGCAAAACATATTATAATATCATATTATTTGAGATGATACAAAAGTATCAAGTAAATATTAAGTAATTAGCTTCTCGAACAGTATATAATGAACAATAGTTCACTTGATACCACGGGAAGTTACATAATGTAACTTCCCGTATTTTTTATGTCGTAGAGGTGCGGCGGACGCACGGCAGACTGCAAATCTGCTGTTAGAAAGAAAGTTCAACTCTTTCCTGCGACTTTTATTAAGCAAATTAATTTACATTTGGCAAAAGAAGAAAGGAAAATAAATTTATGAACACTTTTATGAATGGTCTGAAAAATTTTGGCAATATGACTTATACAGAAAACGGGGCAGCCGCACTGAAGTCGACAGGAAGCGCAGTTTATGATATGTTTGCGGTTGGCGCTTCATATCGTAATAGATCTGATGAAGATATTATTCTTCTTTTCAAGAACGCTCTTGAAGAGAATGAATCACTTGCGCTCAAGTGCCTCTTCTATATCAGGGACATTCGTGGCGGGCAAGGAGAAAGACGCTTCTTCCGTGTAGCGTATAAGTGGCTGGCTAACACATATCCAGCTATTGCTGAACGTAATTTAAACCAGTTTTCTGAGTATGGACGTTGGGATGATCTTGTATATATCTGTCTTAATACTCCTCTTGAGGATAAGGCTATGAAGATTATCCGTGATCAGATTAATCTTGATCTTGAGTCCAAAACCCCCTCACTTTTGAGCAAGTGGCTTCCGTCAGAAAACGCTAGCTCCGAAGATACTAAGAGGGCAGCTCATATCGTTCGTAAGCATCTGGGGCTTACAAGCAAGCAGTACCGTAAGGTTCTGTCTGAACTGCGTAAGAGAATCAATGTGCTTGAGCGTTTGATGTCTAGTAACCAGTGGGATAAGATAGAATTTGACCAGATTCCATCGAAAGCGGGGCTAGTCTATAAGAACGCCTTCGCTAGACGCGACATCATCGCTAAGAAGTATGAAGCATTTGCAAAAGATAAGTCAACTAAAGTAAATGCGGGCGCCCTGTATCCTTACGAGATTGTTGCCAAGGCAGTTAATTACTTTGGTGGCTACTACGGATATGGTAGAGGTGATGATACAGACCGCGCTATGATTGAGAAGTATTGGGAGAGTCAGAAAGATTATCTCAAAGGATCTAATCTTTCGATGCTTTGTGTTTGCGATACTAGCGGAAGTATGCGCGGCTATAATGCTTCAGCTCCCATCAATGTGGCTATTGGACTTAGTATGTATGCGGCTGAACGTGCGAATGGTCCTTTCCATAATCATTATATTAGTTTTTCCTCTCGTCCTCAGCTTATTGATATTAAGGGCGTAGACTTTGTAGATAAAGTACAACGTATCTATGACACTAACTTATGTAGTGATACTAATATTGAGAAGGTTTTTGATTTACTTCTTAGTATTGCTCAACAGCCTGGTGTAAAGAAAGAAGATATACCTGGAACCATTGTCATTATATCCGATATGCAAATAAATGCGGCTACGGGTTATTCTACTGAATGGACTGAAAATAATAGTCAGCTTGAAATGGAGAAGATTAAATCTAAATGGACAGTCGCAGGCTTTAAAGTTCCTAAATTAATTTATTGGAATGTTAGTGCAAGAGGTGAAGCAAATATTATTGATCGAGGCCCTGACGTATCATTTGTTTCAGGCTGTTCACCAGTATTATTTGAACAGATACTTTCTGGTAAGAGCGGAATAGATATTATGATGGACAAGCTGAATAGTGATCGTTATCAAGTAATTCACTAATTTTGTTAGGACAACTATATTTAATATAGTTGCCCTAATTTTATAAAATGATGTCGACATTAATGGGACACATTAGATTATATTAATATAGGAGAATATTTATGTAGAGTAAAACAGAAGATTTAACTAATAAAAAATTTGGACGATGGACTGTATTACATCGAACTGAAAACCCAAAAGGTGGTAGAGATGCTTATTGGCTTTGTCAATGTGAATGTGGTACAATTAGAGCCGTTATAGGTAAAAATCTAAAAAATGGGCGTTCTACTTCATGTGGTTGTTGGAAAAAAGAACAAAATCGCCAACAAATGATACAATACAATAAAGAACACGCTGCTATTAATATTACAGGAGAAAAATATGGTTTATTAACTGCATTATAGCCTACCAATGAACGAAAGCGTGGAAGCGTTATTTGGAAATGCAAGTGCGATTGCGGTAATATTTGTTATTATTCTGTGGATGAATTGAGACAACAACATAGTATAAAAAGTTGTGGTTGTTTAAATACTTCGTGCGGAGAAAAAATTATTGAAAATATATTAAAAGAAAATAATATTCCATATACAAAAGAATACAAACAAGAAAATTGGAAATTTCCAGATACCAATGGTTATGCAAGATTTGATTTTTATTTACCAACATATAATAGATTAATTGAATTTGATGGACGTCAGCACTTTGAAGAAATTAGTGGATGGGATAATGCAACAACACTTGCAGAACGACAAAAACGCGATGCAATAAAAAATAATTTTGCAAAAGAGCAAGGTATAGATTTAATTCGTATTCCATATTGGGAAGAATCAAATATAACATTAGACAATTTATTAAATGAAAAGTACTTAGTAAAGTGATTGCGGCAGCCGCGGGGTGAAACGTCACTAACCGCGAGCCGCCGCAACAATGTCATTTTCAATATGTAAAAGGAGAGAAAGTATGGTAGTAAAACAGTTTGATACAGAAAGAGACGCAGCATTAGCATTTAATCTTTTACAGAATTTAGAGAAAGCAATAGTAGCTTCAAAAAAGGCTTTCAGACTTCCAGAGATTGAAGATGTAATCTTTAATGATCCAGCAACAATTGTTTTCTGGTCTGATGGTACAAAGACAGTAGTTAAGTGCCAGGAGGATGACGAATGGGATCCTGAAAAGGGACTTGCAATGGCTATCTCAAAGAAAGCTCTCGGTAATAAAGGAAACTTCAATGATAAGTTTTCCTATTGGCTTGAAGAATAAAGCATAAAAAAATTGCCCCTATGTGATAATAATGTCACATAGGGGCTTTTATTTGTTTGGTCTTGGCTTCGGGGCGCAGTCGAGTGTAATCTTGAAACCAAAATTGCTTTTGAACTTTTTGAATCTAAAAATAAGCCTTTGCTAAAAAGCAAAGGCTTATGTATAAACTTAGTTAAATCAGAACTCAGCCCAGGTCAAGCCTTCGCTGACTAGACTATCTGCATACTTCTTAGCACCTGCGATAGTGTTGCTATCTTTGGTATCTGTAGTAGAATCACCAAGGACTGCGGTCTTAACTGCATCTGCGGAGCCCTTTGCGTCATAGTTACCAGCGAGGCTGTCTGCATACTTCTTAGCACCGAAGACTGTATTATCAGTAGCGTCATCAGTCTCTTCACCCCGAACTTCGTCAATTTCCTTGACCAGAGATGTCTTAACATTGAAGGAGAGATTCTGCGCATACTTCTTAGCACCGAAGACTGTATTAGCAGTAGCTTGATCATCCGGTTTACCCAGAACTGCGGCAGCAGCACCGGCCGCATCAAAGCTAGCTGCACTCTTGCCAGAATCAGTTAAGTTACCATTAGCATCGAGTCCTGCGAAGTTACCATCAGTAGCTCCAGTAACCTTATCAGCCTTAGCACCAAGACCTGTGCCAGAACCACCAATTACACCATCAATACGTTCAAGAGCAGCTCCAACTGTTTCGCCATCTGCGGCGCCTTCAGCTGTTTCTGCCTTATACTCTACATCAGTAGCTTTAGGAGCGTAGTTTACAACGCCATTGGTCTTTGTAAGAGCTGCACCATTAACCTGTACTGTCTGTACTGCGCTATCAGCTTTATCAAGAGATGCCTGAACAGTAGTAGCAAGTTTAGCTTTTGTAACAGTACCATCTGTAATTGTAGCAGTTACTTTATGGTCATCACTAACATTAACAACAACCATATCGCCATCTGCGGAACCAGCAGTTACATATTCAATCAGGTCTGCAACATTGATATATACCTTGTCATTTGTTGCATTAGCAAGAGTAAGAACAAGGAATGTACCCTTGTGAGTTGCATCATCAAGTGTCTCAACATCACCGCTAGATACTACCATATCCTTAGCAATGTTAATAGGTACACCAACATTAGTACCGTTCTGTGTTACATGATAAACTGCTGCATATTCACCAGGAGCTTCATCTTTTGTGACACTAATTACTGCTGCTGAAGCAGTAGCAGATACCTTAGCATATAAAGCTTCAAGAGCCTCTTGAATATTAGCTGCGGCAGTATCATCAGCTTTATTAAGACCTGTGATAGTCGTGATTTCAATGTCAGAAGCTACAAGAGCATCAATAGCATCCTTGATAGATTTCTTTACTGAACCCGCAGTTGTTTCATCAGCGTTAAGAGTTTTAAGCGCTGTAGTGTTTGCGGTTGCCGCTGTCTTAAGTTCATTGATAGCTGCTACGACTGTTGACTTCTCTGTTGTAGTTAAGTCTCCAAGAGAACCTACAATATCATTTACATTTCTACCTGTAAGGTCTTTGTCGCCCTTGAAGATTGCTCCGCCCTTATCGGTAATGAAATAAAGGGTGTTAGCATCCTTAGCCGGGATGGCCTGGTATTTCTCAAAAGAACCAAATGCAAATTTTACATTAGCCATGCCTTATATATCCTCCTTAAAATGTTGTCCATTCGATGTTTGCTTGATTACAAGAAATTTCTTCCTTAGTTGCTTTATCATCGTCAGAATAAGTTAATAAAACTATCATAGGTGTATTGTCTTTAACCTAACTATAAAAAATTACTTTCTAGTTAGTTTCTGTATCTTTAGTTACTGTAAGTGTGCGCGGGGCCCGGTCAATCACCGTCATGACCTAGCCCTCCGCGTCTTCTTTATAGTACCCAGAGAGTGAATAGACACCGTATGGTAGTGTTTGTAGCTAGATGGGAGCATCTTGAGTCCCCCTCGCTGTGGCGATAGGCTTGTTATATAGTTTATCATAGTCAGTTGTTCCGCCCCCACCACCGGAGCCGCCGCCTGCCCTGAAGCTACCATAAAATGAAACCCCACTCATTAATACGGTCTCCTTTCAATTAATAAACAAAGTCTATAGTAGCTTGAGCGCCTTCGGGGAAAATTAGACTTTTAACATTAACTATTGAGTCCAATTCAAAAACACCAGTTTCACAAATCTCCATTTCCACGCCATTGATAAGAACCTTAGTTCCAGGTTCTGTGATGATACCAATCTTATAAAGAATCGGTGCGGTTGTTTCTGGAGTCTTCAAATCTATTGCTCCGCCTTTAGCGAGGAGGTCTACGCCGGCTTCGAATGTTCCCTTTACTTGATTATATCGACCATTCAATACCATAGTTATTTATCCTCCTTTGATCAGGCTTTATTCGCCTTCTATAATATTTTATTTTCTGTAGAGGTTGTCTATAATTGTTTTTGTCCTCAAGAATAACTTTTTTTATTCTCTACAGATTAGATATAGGAGTACAATAAAAATCTGCAGTCCAAAACCAGGGAAGATTCAAATTTCTTGCGTTTTCATTGAATTGACAACAAAACATATCTTTCTTTAATTTATAAATAACATTAGGCTTACCGACAGTTAAAGAATTAATTTCTTCAATTAACTTTCCACGCTCTTCCCAATGTCCATCATCATTACCAACTAAGCAGTCTCTGCTATGTTGACTAGATGCAAAACACGCTAACTGGCCAGCCGGTGTATAAAGAGACTCGTCCTAAAATCGGTACAACTAGGCCCCCGCAGGTAATAGTGGACCATTCCAAACTTGGAAAGGCTTATATACTCTGTAAATTTTATCCATACTCCTTGTATCTCCTTAATTAATTATTAATATTTTTCTCCAGTAAGTTCTTCAAACTTCTCTTTTGAAATAACATTATTTTCTACATCAGCTCTCATTAATTCAAGAACCTTGTCTCTATAGTATGCGGGACAATCTTCAAATCTTTGAGTCTCCGCTTCAATTCTATTTCTCCAAATCTTAGGCATTAGTCTTTCCTCCCTCTAGTTTAGCTACTTTCTTTTCAAGGGCTTCGATTCTTGCTTCAATGTCTGTATTAAAATCACATAAAGCATCCTGTGAATCACTAATGCCGGAAGCATTTTTAATATGTTTTTCCAAGAAATAGTTATCAATTCTTGAATCCAGTGCGTTCATTTGCTTTTGAACTGAATTAAAAGCTCTTAGTAACTCTTCTGTCATATCCTTATGTCTCCTTTTTTAACTCTGTTTCAAGCTATTTATATAACAAAGTCATATTGTGCAACGACAATTTATTATCATATTTTTTAGCGTTACTTGACCAGGATTGAAAACTCATCTCTATTGCCGAGAAAGGTATTTTACCTTCTCTAACCTTTTGTCCTAATTTCTTAAGTTTTCTTCTCTAACTAGTTATATTCTTACGAGATAACTACTTAATGATTTTACCAGTCTGAATAACTCTAATATTTTTCTTTAAGAAAGTCATTCCATGACCTATTTTAGTAATTTTTATTTTGGTAGGTTTTAAAGTTAAATCTAACGCATCAGCTTCTTCATGTAACGCATTGACAATTTGTAATGCTTCTTCTTTAGTATGGACAATCGCATAGCTATCATCCATATATCTACCATAATATTTACAATGCTCTTTCTATTTAATTCTCTTATCTAATGAAGTAGGATAATAAATAGCGCAGATTTGAGATACTTGGCTACCTAGACCAAGCCCTCTATTTCCGAAGCAATTAATAAAATATTCAGTTAATTCTAATATATCTTTATCTGGAATGATTTGCTAAAGTTTCTAAAATAATATCTAATGATTAATGCTATTAAAGAAATCGGAGAAATCAAATACAACTACATAAAAATCATTTCCCCATTCTCTATATGCTTTCTCTAAATGTTTATACAATCTCTATAAAGTAAATTGAACACCTTTGTCCTTTAAACTAGCGCCATTATCATATATTAGATATTTCTGAATTACAGGAATAAGGTAATAATCGCATAAACATCTTTGAACAACTCTTTCAGATATATGTACTGCACGAATATGTCTTTTCTTTCCACGCTACATAATATTAAACTAAACAAAACCTCTGCTTTTATAGGTTTTATTTAATAATCGATTGCGTAATTCAATTAATTCAGTTGGAAAATTTTGCTAATATATTTGAATACTAGCTTTCCACCTAACACCTTTTCTACATTGAAAAAATGAACTAATTAAATTATCTAATGAAAACAACTAATCTAATGTATGTGGAATATTATCTTTCTTATTCGCTTTCTTTTGTTGTTGTCGTATGATTCTATTAATCTTTTTCATAATATTAAACAAAAAAAATATTCCCAAGGCAGTGGGTGGTAATATCTAATTTACTAACTGCTTATATAATAAGATTTGAAAAATTGAATAAATTAGAAAAACTTCAATTCCAAGCGTAGGTAGCAAACACTCATTATATCCTGAGAATCAATTTAATAAATTAAAAATAATTTATAGAGTCATCAGTTCCTTCAAATGTTTATTTCAATAATTATATACTAAATTTATAGTACCACAAGACACTATAATAAAGTTATATCCTAGATCAGCCTCATTACCAATCTATCTAACAGATAGTATATATAATTTAAATGTTTAAGAATAAACATTTAAATCGCAGGCAACAAACCCATTGTTACCGTTGGCCGCGTTATTGTTGTTGGCACTCCCGTTCGAGTTCACATTGCAGAAGTTATTTGAATTGCCCGAATTAACTGAACGCAAGAACCAGTTATTAGCGGAAGGGCGCATAAAGCGCCCTTCCAAAACTAACAAACAGTATCCTTTTTAAGCGAAACAAAATTAAAACAAGTAAATAAGGAAAACTAGAATATGAAGACGAAGTATCAGGAGAAAACTGACCAACAATCAACGAAATAAGTCCAACTTCACTTCGAGATCATTGCTAGTTTCCAACTAATAACTCGTTACTATTTTTGGTTGATAAGTTACTTTTTATTCATCTTTCTATGGTCATTCGCTAAATCATGAATGGCATTATCTAAAGATTGAATACATTTGAACAATTGATTATATAATTGTTCTTTCTAATGCGGAGTCATTTGTTTATGGTCATCATATAACTCTGTATAGACTGACAGTTCAGCATTAAATGCTTGTAGCGTAGTATAGGCTTGCATTAAAGCGTCATGGGCTTCTTCATAATCTTTCTAATTAGCCATTTTTCTATAAAAATTATATCCTATAACCTAGTGCTAGTAAACAAATTGAGCCATCCCCTAGAACTTACCTAAGAAAGTAAGATTAAAACGCTTTTTCTACCCATATCTAAATAACATGACAACTAAATCTCTGCCGTCTTTTAAATATTCTGTAGAAGCAAGGTCTCTACTAGATACTAGAACTGACACCGATTAGTTCACCTCCTTTCTATATCCTTCTATATATCGAAAAATTTTACCCATTAAGCTGAAGCGCAGGCAACAAACCCATAGCCACCGGCGGCCGCGCGATTGTAGTCGGCACTCCCGCCCGAGCTCACAAGGCAGAAGTAATGTGAACTGCCCGAATAAACTGAACGCAAGAACCAGTGATTAGCGGAATTCGTTGGCGTACCATCTACGTTTGTCCAATGCATTATTTTACGAGAAGAGGTCTTAAAGTAGGTGTACTGCGTACCTTCGTTTGCAGGAGCATACTTCTTAGCACCTTGTACTTCAAACTCAGATAACATAAATATCTTCTCACTAGAGTCACTTTGCGTAGCAGAATTATATGACATACAAGTTTTTCTTGTAGTTGTCTTAATAACTTCCTGCCATGGAGTAGGCATAGCTTTTAAGAAGGTATCATTTAACCAAGTACGACGTGCGCATTGTGCCCAGCCACCATTATTAGTGTTACTGGAACCATTCATAGTAGAACCACCATTGTTATCACCTTTAACCATTAGGTCTTGCATCCCGATAGTGACAGAAGCTGTCGTTTTACCATCTTTAGGAGTAGCAAGTGTATCATGATCAAAATCTAAAATAACAAATCTCATTTTTTGAGCTACATGAGATGCGGTACCAGGCCATTCTCCTGCATTATTTCCAGATAATTCATTCATAGCAGCTAAATCCATTACAGTAGCCTCATTAACTGCCCAATAATCTTGTAAATTAATTCCATTCTCTCCATAAGATGCTTCAATCATTGCAGCAAGCTGTTCTGGTGTACCTTCAGTAAACTGAACCAATTCCAAAAACGTACATTTAACTGCATTATCTTTACTTAAATGAGTAGAGATAACAATATTCTATGTTTTAGTTGTTTTACCCTTAGTAGCAGTTACGGTATAAGTATCTGACTTATGAATAACTAACATAGTAGTACCATCATCACCAATAGTGCCTGTATATTCTTCTTTAGTATTAACACCAACAGCTTTAACACTAGCACCTTTATCAGAAGTAACAGTTAACCAAGCAGTAAAGTACTGATATGTCATTGAATATGATTGCTGTCCATTCGCAATAGCCGTTCTTGAAGCAGTAGCCGCAGGTGTCATCAATCCATCTACTTCACTTACACTAACTGTATAACTATGACCAGGTAGAATAACAGCTTTAGCCTCTCCTGCTGCCGTCATAGAAAGATTCTGTGTATACTGACTATCTGTTTGGTCTGTAACAGTAATAGTATGCGCTCCAAGCTCAGGAACATCTACTCCTTCAATAGGAGCTACACTCGTTGTGATAGTAACAACTTCGCCTTCTACTGTGGTAACATTAAACTGTGCAACTCTAGTTACTCCACCTTCAGAATATGAAACAGTAATTGTCTGAGGGTCAGTTGCAACAGAAGCAGCAGTTGTCGGTGAATAAGTAATATTCTCATTGTCCAACACTTCTGTATTACCACTAGTATATGTAGCAGTAACAACCATACCATCAATATTAATAGGATCATTAGCATTATAAGTTAGCTGAGTAGGTTTCGTAGTAATCTCAATACTATCAAGAACTCTTGATACTGTAAAGCTCTGTGTAGTAGTCTTAGTTACATCACCTTCAGTATAACTTACTGTAAATGACTTATCATCTTCATACAGTGCGGTCCCCGCTACAGGGTCTACCGTAACTGAACTTGTGACGTTTTCAGTGGCGCCGCTATTATACTTTGCAGTAACAACCATACCAGATAGATTAAGCGTTTCACCTGCTGTATAACTTAATTTAGTAGGTGCTTTTGTAATCTCAATGCTATCAAGTGTTCTAGTAACAATAATAGGCTGATTTGCTGGATGCGTTGCCCCAGTTGAATCAGTATAAGAAATATCAATCTTTGTTACAGTTTCATATACTGGAGTTCCTTCTGCAGGGACATAAGTACAAGAATTAGTAACATCGTCTGAAGTACCATCAGACCATACTGCAACTATCTTTAATCCTGTTAAGTCAAGAAGCTCTCCAGCTTTATAATTTGTTTTAGTAGGTCTACTAGCAATTTGTAATGTACGCAGCTTTACAGTTCCGTCACCTGACCCACTAGTTAAAAATACTTTCCCCATTCTCTATTTATCTCCTTTTACTCATCTTCCGCAGCTAATACTGCTATTTGTATATTAATATCAATAGCGTGAGAACTAACAGCATAAAAAATAATACCATTATCTATAGTCTCACCATAATAAATATCTGAAAAAGCAAGAGTAGCACCTAAGTCCTTAGCTCCTGCTTCAGAATTTAAACCAACTAATACACTCATAGCTGAAGTAATTCCATCAATAGCTACTGTTTGCGTAAAATAACTGTCAGCGGCGACCCACCCAGACCCAGATAAGGTAGCCGTATAGACGGCCGCCACAGATGAAGAAACCGCACTCAGCATACCATTTGCATCTGCTGTAATAGTAGTTCCATCAGGTTTAACTAAACCTAACTTATCTTTCGTAGCGGCGCCTGGCTTATTTAAAATCTGCGCGCGCCCCTTCGTAGCGTTCCAATCTGGAGTTGGATTAATTTCATGTCTAGTTATACCACCATCATCGTCGGCCGCATCTATAAATAATCCACTATCATCTGTTGTTAAGTAGAACTTTCCGTCAGATAATGTGGCTGGTAGTCTCCCGCTCGGACCACGATTCAAAAGTTTATCTTCTGCCATTTCATTACCTCACTTATACTACACTTAACATACCAATTTTAACTTGTAAGTCTATATCAGGTTTTGTGTCTGCATAAACCGTGATAAAGTTTTTTCCAGTTACACCGTAATAAATATAAGCAAACTCTGTTGCTAAGTCATCGTTTTTCATAGCACCCTGATCTGCTGACATAATAATATCAGTTTTATCAGTTATACCATCTACTGTAACGGTTTGAATGAAGCGACCAGAATTATCACTAATCTCAGTCCAGCCAGACGCAGGGAAAGTTACAGTTAATACTGCGTTCATATCTCCTACAGTTTCACTCAAAGCGCTAATTTGCTTTTGCAAATCTAAAGCAGATTGTACTTGTTGTACTACATAAGCTGCCTCAGGCCATGCACTCATTTTAACTCCTCCTTAATAGATGTGTTATTTGAAGAGGTTGTAATAGTTGTTTCCTTTCGGCGCAGTTCTGTACCACTTGGCATTTGACGTAATATAGCACTAATAGTAATAGATTTATCTGAATTATTTCTAATTCTAGTTGATACTTGATAATATGACTTTGTACTATCGCCCATAACAGCAGAAGTAGCATAGTTTTCAATAATATTCACTACACCATTAGCGTCTGTATCAATAGTCGTTGAATGATCACCACCAAGTTTAAACTATTCTTCCAGGTCTAACCCACTTGCCATATCAACCAAATTACCATCCGTACCAAAAGGAATTAAAGAATTGTATGAACTAGAGTTCTTCTCTCTGATTCCTTTAATTCGTTCTATAGCCATTCTTAATCTCCTTTTTTACTTCAGTAATAACCTAAATATATTAATCAAAAATGCCCTTACTCAGACACCACAAACCAATAACCTTTATCATTTAGTATGGCGGCGTCCGCGTCATCTGGCTTTGAACCAGTACTATCGGCTTTCGCAACCAGCATCGTAAGATGAGGCTTTACACTTGTAGATGATAAATCCTGGATCTTATACCAACCCTTATTACCGATATAATCATAAGCATAAAGCTCTATCATACCGCCATTCTCTACAGTTGCAACCCAACCTGCTCTATTTGCGGTCGCCGCATCAGTCCCAAAACCACTCGGATACGCAGCCTTTAAAGCATCAAGCGAGGTATAATGACCAATGATGTGGTTCCCAGAAAGAATAGGACCTAGATTCTCCCAACGGTATAGCTGGGTCCCCGCACTTTCATTTTTCTTACCGTCCGCATCCAGTTCATAATAATTAATCAATCCATCTCTATACTCAGGACTAGACCAGAGAATACATAGATTATCACCATATAATTTTGCATTAACTACATAATTTAAGTTATCAGAAATAATTGTTTCATCTCCAATAACAGGGTCGCCACTATCTGTGTGACCTATATTATAATTAGCAAATAGATTCTGCTCTTGAAGAATATCGCCTTTGTTCTTAATACCAATTTTATTAATTGTTTTCAATTTCAAAGGTAATGTAACAGTATCCTTGACACCATTTGTTTTTGTAGAGTAAGTAACAACGATAAAATTATCATTATTCAAAGATAAATTATCTACAGACTTTAATGTAGTAGCTAATGTATCTTCATCTCCTGTATTATAGATGATTCTAATCGTACCATTATCATCTATAACCATCTATTTAACAAACTTGATTTGTGTAGGAATATATTCAATGTTATGTCCATCCGCATCAGTAGTAGGATAAGAAATTACATCACCTTCTGGACTAAGCGTAGGAATATCATTTATAACAATGTTCCCCCTACCATCTCTATTGTAGGTATTATATCTAATAACAAGATTTTGTAGCTGGTCATCAAAATATACATCTTCAATATTCTTAAATGTACTAACTTGTGTTCTCTCATTTATGTCAGTATACTTGGCATAAACGCTACCATCTTTATCTATTGAAAAACCTTCAAGTAGACGAATATTAACAGTATCGTCATCTCCTGCGGTATAATCAATAGTAAGAAGATTAGGAGGAAGCGGGTTCTACTTAATAACTTGCCAAACTACTGAACCATCAATAACCTTGCTTCCTTCTACGTAATTAGTTAATACTAAATTGCTATCACTTGTCGTACCTGCGGTTCTACTATCTGAATTAGTGCTGCCAATGCACATGAGCAATAACCCGCTAGGTAGTGTATTATTCTTAGCAATAGTACCAATAGCATAAGATGTAGAGCGTGCGGCAGCCTGATAAGTAACTGGTTCATTAGTATTACTTGGTGTTATATCTTTAATAACTCTATAAGCACCAATGTTAGTAATTTCCTTTTCACCAGCTTCACTATTTTCATAGTTAGTTCTAGTTACTTCAAAATACTGAGCTTCTTCGTCATCTTTATTGACAACTAAATTATTTACATCTGCGCCATGCTTACCTCTAGGTACACTAATCTTCCAGCTACCAGTAAAAGGTCTATTAACAGTCTGCTCTGCTAATTCTGCGGGCGCGTCATAAGGACTAACCTCTTCTGCGGAAAGATGTAATACATAGTATGGAATAGTAATACCTAATTGGCATCCATATACATTACCATCTTTATCCTTTAGCGTAGTATACTTATAAGTAATATTATCTTGTGTATCACCTGCTACACTATCAATCTCACCAGTGCCAGACGTTGCGCCATCTGTAATCTCTGACTCTTTTACAATATGCAGTTCTGGAGTCTCGCCCTGCGGACCTACAATCTGTCCAATATATTCTGCGCCCGCGCCAGGAGCAAGAACATAAGCAGTAAATGCTGTTTTATATGCGGCCGGGTCAGGGTTACCTGTGGTCGGGTCCTTATAGTCAGATAGGACAGGGGCCGCCGCAATGTCTTCAGTATAATTAAATCCTCTTCGGTAAATTATACCATTCTCAGGGTTTTGCTTCTAATGATTATTTATAATAGTATCTATAATAATATACTATCCATAACCTACTTCATTATAACTCCCGCCCTAAGAAAAAGCTTTACACATATCTAATACACTGTCGAAATGTTGTACTAGATTATATGTGATGCCTGATTTACCACCATAAAATGATGTTACACTAGACATCGTTTTTTCCTCCTTTTAACACTCATTCTCCTGTTACATAATTAACAATTACACTTTCAGGAGTATCATAAGTAAAACTTAAAGAAGTAATTAAAGTGTATCCACTTGATTCATACATCCCAGTTCTACCCATCTCTATTAATTCACCGTTAACACTAAAGCTAAAACCACTTGAATACTTTTTCTTATTATCAAAAGGCATTAAATCTTTTCTATCTATTGAAATACCTATTTTCATTGTCCCTGTATTAGAGCCAAGGACATTTACCCCAGCTTTAAATGGCCCTTTAAGTTGACAAATTTTTCCTTCGTTCATTTAATCAACCTCCATTAACCATCATAAGCATAATCTAATATAAAATCATGGACATTAGTGTTAATAGAACCATTTGGGGCACTAAAACCAACAAAATTAATTAGAATACCATTATTAACTTCATAAACTCCAGACCGCCCCACTCTAATAGGTTCATGATTAATACAAATTAAAGATCCAGGTTTCGTTTGAATACCTATCTTTATAGCATTTTCTATTGGTAAAATATTATTTACAACAGAAACATCACCATAAGTTTCAAGATTAATACTAGTAGCAATATCATCTCTACTTATAGACTATAGATAATCATAATTAGTTCTACTTAAAATAAAACCTAAATACTTATATGTATTATTTGGAGTAAATATAATATCATAAGAAAAATATTCTGTATTTACTCCTTCTATATAAGGTTCTGCTGTAATATTAGAATTAATTATTTGATAAGTTCCTTTTTTATATTCACCGCCTGTTGTAGAACCATCATCAGCAAAAAGCTCAAGTTTAAAAGCCAATGAACGAGGGTCATTTATATCATTGGTTATAATATAATTATTAAATCTAGGATCATTAATTGCTATTCGTTTAATTCTAAATCTTAAATAATAACTTTTATCAGAAGTAAATGACCCATTATTTACAGCAATAGCGTAATCTTTAAATTGTCTATTAGCATATCCTGCTGTGGTAATTGCGGCGGCCCTATAATTTACATCAGACAAATAAGAAACACTTGAACTTTTCCTTATTTGACCTAATTTATACGCCATCCTTTTATCTCCTTAATTATAATTTCTGTTGACATTTATAAGCAGATATATTCATCAAAGAATCTATATCTAAAGGTAATGATATAGACTGAATCATATAATCTCCATTAATTCCTATAACATTATCTTTCACACTAACTCTTGTGTTAGGTTCAAGATAATAAATAGGTATAGATGATAATTGAATAGTTTCATTCATATTAGTATATTGATATAAAAGCTATGTAATTCTTTGATAACAACTATTCTGAGTTCCTCCTACAGTAAATAAATCAAATAATGTTTGATCTACTTGCATATAATCCTGACCTCTTGCAACGCATTCATTTATTTGCTCTTGTTGCTACTAATCAGATAAATTAATATCAATAAATACTAAATCTGGTATGGATTGTTCAAAAACACAATTAATTTTATCTTCTGAAACAACTACACTGCGGCGGCCTATATTCTAAATACTATATTGACCAACCTAAGAATTATCATCTATTAAATCTAACCAGTAATTAATTTTACTTGGATTTTCTCTTACACTATCATAGAATTTTTGAGTCTTAAGATTAAATAATTTAGGCCATTCATTTACTAACTAAGTAAAATAATAAGGTTGAGCAGTACCGGTATCTAAAGCCTCAACACCCTAATAATATAGTTCCTCTCTCCAATCTACAGTAGTTACAGTATAATTAGGTAATTCAATTTCATTAAATTCTTTTTTAATCTAATTATACATATAATATTTAGGAGAAGTTAAATACCCAATTACATATATAGTATTCTACTTCCCCTAAGGAGGAAGAACCTAGACCTATTTCATAAAATCTGCGGCCGCCCTAATTATACCATTATCATCTGTATAATAACTTACATAATGTGTTTGGCCTATCTATGGTTTTTTATCTATAGCTAAATGGTATCTAACAGGAATCTACGTCTAGCCATCTGCTAATTTGCGGACACCCCAAACTAAGAAATCATTTTTAACATTATTATAATTAGGAGTATTACTTGTACTAGATATTAACTTAGTCCCCTAAAAACTATATACAGATTTTCCGCTAGAGAAGTCCACATTATAATTAGGATCTCTATTAATATGATTTAATATCTCCGTAGTGTAAGTCGTATTTAAATAATTTTTTATCTCTTGAAAATGAAAATAACCATTCACATCATAAAAATATTCATAATTACCAAGTGTTGAAATAATTTTATCTAATACACTTGTAACTGTCGCCCCAGCATCACAATTTAAATCGCCAGGATAAGTAAAATCAGTTAAAATGAATCCGATGTCGGAACCTGGTTCGTATGTGATAATATCTGACTCCTATACGCCGTAAGCACCTGCGGCCGCCGTAGCCTAATCATAAGTATAATAGAATTGTCTAGTAATTGTGTCATCTACTGTATGCTATAAATAAAATATAGGTTTATTCCCATTATATCTCATGACTTGTTTTATTTTATCATCTAAGTCTTCGATAATAATTTTAGCTGCATCTTCAGCCCCAAAATGATTAACAAGCTAATATATTATCTTAGATATAACTGGATAAGTTATTTCCCCATATTCATTCTCTTCCTAACTGAAAGTGACTGCAGCGGGTATAACTCCTCCCAAATCTCCATTCAATAAACACATTTTATCTTTAAGAGAAATATTAATAGTTACTCCCGAATTTTGATGACTCAATGAGACCGCCGCAATCACAAATATTCCTAATGGAAACCAAACTATATCACCATATTTAGGATTTATTTCATTCTTAAATCCTAATTCAAGTTTAAGTTTCCTATTAATAGATAAATTTTGATCTATATTAGTTAAATCATTTTCTTGCTCTTCTGCGAACATACTAAAATTGGATGTACGCCTTAAAGAAGAATTACCATCTAGGTTTAAAGAGCCTGAAGTAGCTTTACCTTGAATCTCTACTATAGGCTCTTCTCCCCAAGTTAGTATAGTTAAACGCACATATTGTTCTTTAATTCGCAGATTATCTAATTCTTTAAGAAAAACAGAATCTTGTAAAAAATCTGTACTATTCATCAATATATGCCTTTCTATGTTTCTATTTGATAATTAACGATTGCATTGACAGGGCAAGCTATTTCATAAGTTTTTGTGTTAGGTAAATATGCGGCGGGCCACCATTTACCATTATAAAAGATATGGGCGACGCCATCCTCATAAGCAGATAACTGAGTCACAACTGTAGGCTTAGAACTATTAATCATACCTTGATGATTATTTAATTTTCTAGCTTCAATACTTACTCCATAAAAATAAGCATCTGTAATAGTTGATGTGTTATCACCTGGGTCTATAAATAACTAATTTGTTTCATCAATTATTAATTTCTAATAATTACTGTCTGCTTTTGTCTGAACATAAATAATTGTACCTTGATTAGCTTCAACATCTATATTCTTTAAAGAATTCACTTTTAAATAATATTCATCTAAATCTTCATGATATTTTTGATAAATAGTATTCCATAAACTAGACTTGGAATTAAAATTACCGAAAAGTTGGCCCATAACACTTTTATATATTAGGGAATTAGCAATATTACTTGTATCTTTTTCTTCTGACAGTTCAATTACAAAATCTAATAATATTTTTGTATCTTTGAGTGGGGTAATATTCCAACTAGATGTAATAGATACATCACTACCTCTTATCTAGTATATATTATTTGGAGGCTCAATTAATATATTCTAACCATTTATATTAATTAAAGTACCAAGTAGAGTATTTTCATCTACTGTATCTACGCCTTCAACAAATGGACTTAACACTCCATTATTATTATTAATTAAATAAGGCTCTGAATCTATCTCAATACGCATATAAGAAATAGAAAAATCATTAATTAATATATCATTAACACTTTCCCCTACATGGTATTTAGATTTAATAGTTTCTATATTACTTTTTATGCCTGATGTTCCTAGTAAATTAAAATTAGCAGGATAAGCTTGCTCCTAGATAGAACCATCTTCACTATATTTAAATCTATTCAGCTGCCCTAATGTTGTCTATGACCAAGTAATACTATTCTGCGGCGCCCCTATTTTTTGAATATTATATTTATCAAAATTCTAAATTGTAGGTTCATCGATTTCTATTGCGGTGCAATCGAAAGAATAAAGCAGCCGCCCCAGTTCTTGCTTAGGAGTAAGTGTGATACCCATTAACTTAATAAGGATATTTCCCTAAGTTAATGATTTAAATAATTTAGGCTTATTATCATATAAAAAAGTTTTAACTTTTTCTCTAAATTCTCTCTATAATGTGTAATCATACTCTCCTGAAATAACATTTAAAGTATGGCTTCCATGAGCCTATTTATATAGACTCGTTTCGTTATCTAATAATTCATCTTCATTAGTAAATAAATTATTATTATCCATGCAAGCTGTAATTAGACCACTTAAAGGAAAAGAATGATAATACATATTACCATTACGTCTTACATATGGATATTTGCTACCTATGGTATCTGTTTTTGATTCTCCTATATTAATTGAAGCGTTAGCAATATTAGTATCATATCTAAGTTTTAATTGTAGGGCCTAAGATTTAGACCCGCCCTTTTCTACAAGGAAAGCATCATCAAACTAGCCCATCTATTTACTAGATGTAACTAGACTACCTCTGCGCCCCTTCTACCTTAATTGCGCTCCATACTGATAGAATACTCCAGATTTAATAGTAAAATCATCAAATTCCCACCTAATAGTAGAATCTATTGTTGTATAATTAGCTACATCCTACCATATTTGAAATTGAGATTCAGAAGAAGTACGTCTAAGTGTAATATTATTCCCTCTAGCAGTAAAAACCGCATTAACTACAACTGCCGCATATCCATCTTCCTAGTTGATCTACAATTCTACTGTACCATTTAACGGAGAACTAGCAAATGTAATAACTTGAAATTTATATGAAATACTATCTTTATACCCGTTTCTTGTCTATATTTCATAAGTAAGAGTATAATGGGCATTATTCTTCATAGTATAACGCAGTTGACATTCCATTTGAGTTTTACCATTTACAGAAGTGAAAACATTAGCTATTTGTTCTCCTGAATCAGCTAATAATTCGTTCCCCTATTCATTATAAAGTTTTATTCTCCAAGTTTTAAGAGTCTATTTACCATTTCTTGTATTATTAGGGTCATATACTCCTACGAATATTGGTTCAGCAGAACCATAAGTATTAGTAATAGATGAATCTGCATCCATGAAATTCGTTATGTATATCTGCGGAGGTACTATTGGTTTTATCAGTGTAACAGTAGACCATTCAGATACATCAGACGATAAATTTGCGGCGGCCGCATTACTAGGCCATGCCCGACCACTAAACCTGAGTTGTACTTTATAAATCATATCTGGATCAAATGGTGATTGAACTAAGTCACTTGGGTCTAATGTAACGTAATATAGAGTCACCCCATCTGACTAAATATGATGTATTGTGGTACATTTAATTTTATTTGGATATTTATTTGTATTTAGAGCATTTCTATTATTTGTTTGATACTTAACAGTTAGTTGAACTTGTGCTATACTGCTAAGTGAATTAAATTGCGAGAGCTGGAAATAAATGTTAACCGACTTAGTATACGGAAAAGCATTTTGACCCGCCGCAACAATAGGTGGGAATAACATACCCAATCCCTCCTTTTATCTCTTAATTAGTTATTTCTTCTACGGGGCGGTAGTAGGTAAATCAACTATTTCATCTTTAATCCTGTCAATTATGCCATCGCCACCTAAGTTTTTGTATGCTAAATATAATGGGTGATATACTTCTCGTTCATCTAAAGTATAATAACCTTGTCTCTTAGTGTGTCCATAGTTCTAGAGTAAAGCTATACGTATCAAACCAAGCATAGCCTACTTAAAAGTATGTCTCTATTGTTCTTGCTCTAACTTCATTTGACGCTATTTCTATCTATATTCATGTGTCTCTTTGTCTCTCCGATTAAGACGTATAGATATAGAAGTACTAATAAAAGCTGAAATAGCTCCAATGCCTATCGTTATGAGTTGAGTTAAAACTGGATTCATTAGAATCTCCTTTCTCTAAAGGGTGTATTTCATTACCTCTAAAAATAAAAGAAAAAAGGGCAAGACTGTTGAATACATCTTGCCCAAATTTCTTATTTATTTTTTATTAATTTTTTAAGCTATTTTATTTCTGCTTTAAGCTACATAATCTATTGTTCTTGATGTTGAATCATTGAAATGTGAAGTGCATGAAGTTCACTATAATCAAAAGTATAATATTCATTTTCCCCATTATTTAAATACTTAGTAACATCAAAATTTATATCTGAATCTTTAGCTTTATTTTTTGATATAAATTTAAATTGATTATTCTAAATGTTTAAATTTTTGTTAATATCTTGTTGCACATCTTGTGCAATTAAACCAAAATGAATTTTATTATAGTCTTTATCAATTTTAGAGTATTCTTCACAATATTTAAAAGTAACAGGCTGTAACTGTTTATAAAACTAAATAATATTATCATTAGATAATTGATGGATATTAGTTTTTAATCTTTGATCAGATGTCTTGCCGCCGCCCGCTCCTTTTCGCTCAAAATTATCTTGAACATAAGTAACTGAAGCAGCATTTGCCCCTTGAAAATCAATATTCCCATAAGCAGTCAAAGCAGCAGTTAAATCAGCTGTGGTAGAAGGTAAATCAGATTTTTTAACGTAAGGATTATTATAATTTTGTTTTAAGTAATTATTAAGTTCTGGCCTAATGACAAGATCTTCAATATCTATCCTGATATTATCTTTAGTAATTAAAGTATCAGCTTTAATGCCATTAGCTTTAATGCCATTAGCTTTAATATTACCATCTTCATCCCAATAACAACGAGAATTATTTAAATATATTAAATAAGGATCGTACTACCCTCCAGCAATAGGTTTCCCAATTCTAATGCTAAAATAACCTGGTGAAGATTCTGAATGGTATCCGCTGTTTGCTCTAAACACACCTCTCGCCCAAACATTACCAGAAGAAGCTGCATGGAAAGCTGCGTCAACGCCACTTCGAGTATCAGTATAATTTAATAAAATAAAGCCTTTACCATCTCCAAGACTAGATGTACCACTTGTACCGATCCAAACATCATTATTACCAGCTTTATAATAACCATTTTGGCCATCAAGTATTACATTATTCTAAATAGATTTTAAATATCTACCTTGATTGGTATCGTATATAGTCCAACCGCCAATAGTGCCACTCGTCGCAGTAATTTTACCACTGAAATCGCCATCAATAAATTTGGCATTTTTAGCAGTTAAATTACCAATAGAGCTAACTACAAAATTATCTGGGCCAAAATTTAAAGAGCCATTAGAATTTATAACAGCATTACCACTTACGCTATGTATACTATTGTAATCAATTACCCATCCTGCTATATTTCCTTTAGCCGTCCATAACTCACCATTAAAATAACCATCAGTAAAATAACTATTATTAGCAACTAGATTCCCCTAATCATCAACAAAGAAATTAGAACCTCTACCCGCAGTAAAGCTACCATCTGAATATACTATAAATTTATTATTAACATCAATACGTTTATATTTGAGTCCACTACTATAATCTTTAACAGGATACCAACTAATAACGCTTCCATTATTATCTTTAATTAACTCTATCCTTGTAGGATATTCACCTTGACCATTGTCATTCTTATAAGAATATAAAGTAGTTTGCCCATCTTGGCTAGTTAATTTTTTATCACTAATCTTCCATCCGGCGATATCACCACCACCTTTAGCAGTTAAATATCCTTTAGGGGTGACACTAAAATTTCCACTCTTAAATTTAATCTAAGGTCTGTCAAAATCAATTAACATACCCTAAATTCTATCTCCATGAAAATAGCTCCAAGAAGCAATAGTACCATTAGTACCGCCACTAGCATCGGTACTAATGTTAATCTGACCATGCCCCGCCGCACCGAAACTAGCAGAACCAGTATTTGCATCTAAGAAAAATGTTTGAACACCTTTCCCGTATCCAAACATACCAGTCTGTTCATGAGCGGCCGCCCCTGGTTCAGAATACATAGAGGTACCAATTACAACACCAGTAAATCTATTATTATTATCTTTCTTGCCTGCACCAACTTGTGGAGCTAAAATATAATTATCTCCGTTAGTATTAGTAACTATTGATGTACCATCCCAACCATTTATATAAGCCATGCCGTATCTATTTAGGTATAAATAAATAGTTATGATAATAGTATAGTCACGATATTTAACTACTACATAATTATTAATAGATTTACTATCATATTGTGAAGGAGGCTCAATAGTAACAAACTCTGGATGATTTTCATCTTTTCTTTTAACAGAATTAGTATCTAGTACTCCTGCCCAATAAGGTTTCCATATTACTTCTGTAGGATTTACAAATTGTTCTACTCCATCCTTGAATAATCTAAATCTAAATGGTTTCCCATTAAAACTAGTCCTAGTACCGTCAGATTCATACATACATTCTCTATATCCACCATCTACTATAGCGAATATAGTTTCATCACCTGTAGTAGCGATATCAATAGGGTATGTAGCGTAATATCTTTTTCTCTCATTGACTCCGCCATAAGTAGTAGCTAATTCAACTTGGGCAACAGAAGCAGAATAATTATTACTCTTATAACTTATAGCTCCATTTGCGGCGACCGTGATATTAGGACTCACATTTTTAACTACTTCCCCAGTAGGAAGAGTCATAACACTCCAATTAATCTCTTTAGAAGAATCATTCAACTGGTCTGTCGTAACTTTTATCCCAGCTGACACCCCATCATATAGCGGGGCCGCCCCATCATCATAAAATAATAATTTTAAAGGATAAGAGTCATTTATCTATTTGAAACTAAAATTATCTGAATAAGTTGTTTCTCCACTTGTTGAATTATAGTGGACTTCTGTTAGTTTCTTATATCCATATAATCTACCATTACTAAAAAATATATTATCTATATTATTAATAGCAGGCTGTATATTTGCTATGTATTTAGTGCCATTACTTCCACTTTGTCCCTATTTGATAAATATAAAATTAGTATTAGCAGAATAAATTTTACCACCAAATGTTACTTCAAGTCTAATAGTATTATCTGTTCTATCCGTATCATATATATTTCTAATCCCATAAGTAAAAGTAGCACTATCAGCTAATATAGTTCTTTCTATGTTACTATTGTTACTTGGATTAGTTATAATCTATTTACTTAAAGCTACATCAGTAGTAAGCATTGTATAATTATCTTCTGGCCATATCCATTTTGGGGCAAAAGTCTATACAATCTAATTATTTGTCATATCATTTGTAATTAAACTTTTACCCTATGGAGTAATAACGTCAAAAGATAAAGCTATTGGAGTTATTTTTGGAGCTTTACCATATTCATCATAATTAAATACTTTGGAACCATTTTTAATAACTACTGTGACATTCTACGTCTATCCATTAGTTAAAGTAATATAGCCAGTACCTACATAATGGCCATTTGAGCTATATGCAGTACATTCATAAGTAACAATATCTAAAACTTCATGTATTCTGACATCTATAATATTATTGTGACTATCCAAATTAATCAGTGTGCCATCCTTAGTCCTATAGCCCCAATAATATACAAAATCTAAATATGGAGTTCCACTAACAATAGCTGTAAGTTTAGTGTAGCCTGTGTTAAAATAAAATTGAGTACCGGCAGTAGATGTAATAAGTAATTTAGTCCCGACATAATAACTAGCATGATAAAAATTAATTTCAGCATTTAATTGAATATTATCATATATAGCTACGCACTTAAATATATGCTATTTACTTGGAACTAATGTAGGTTTAATCTAATATTTTGCGGCGGCCGCCATCCACGTCCCTGACCTACTTTCATTCAAGCAGCGCCATCCAGCTCCGCCGTATGAATTATAATATTTAGTACTTTCCGCAGTAATACTTGTATCTTTAATAAACCAATAAAATTCAACTTTCTCTGTTGATAGATTAATTTTTTTACCTTTAATTTTTAATTCAGCTTCCAAATATCGAGTATCATCATTATCACTTATGATGTAATTCCCATTTGGAGTTAAAATTTTTAACGAGGCGGTCGAAAGTTCATCATTATTTAAAGGCTCCGCAAAAAATAATCCAAAGTTAGATAAGAAAATATCATCAGGTTTATGGTATTTAGTATTTGGAAAATCTTTACAAAATGCTGTTATTGCAGAAATATCATATAAATTATTTCCATCTATCTAAAAATATACTACTTGTTCAGTAGGTAAAGTAAATTTATATGGTTGCCCAATCATATTATTCACATCTAAAACATAAGTACGAGTTATTAGCTTATCTGGGTCAGCAGATTGATGGGCATATTGTGAATCATAATATCTAGCTTGAAGTATTATACCATAATTACCGGTGACTTGTTGCTCTAAAGGTAATGCCGTCTGAACAGTAGCTTTTAAACCAATGTATGCGCGCCCGTCCTTATTTAAAGTAATATTCTATTTATCTACTGATAATCCATGTTGCAGAAGATCAATAGTCTGAACCCCGCTATAAGAACAAAAATTAACTGCGGCGGTCCCCACTAAAATATTTGACCCTATCTATGTCATTCTATCTGATGGGGTAAGAACATCTAAATATTGAGTTCCCTTTTTAGCAATTTTACTGATTATTGTAACTACAGTATCAGGATTGGATGGAAGTCTAATAAATACGTTATCTCCAATTCTATATTTTGTATTACTATCTTCTGAATAAGCATTTAATACACTATTTTGATATTGTACTTGATAATGACCCAAACCACTATCTATAACTTGTAAGATAGAGGCTCTAACAGTTTTATCAAATTGAAGATTTGAAACTCTGTTTTTAATTAAAGTATCTACCGCTTGAAGTACGGTATCTTCAATACTTGTTGTCATTTTATTCTCCTTTTAACTCAAAATATATAGGAGGGGCGGCCCGCCCCCTCCTATTAATAAGTTCTCCTATTCTGACTAGCTAATTGTGAAGCACGATTAACTAAATTATTAAGAGCATTTTTAATTTCAAGAGCATCCGAAACATTAGGGAAATCAGCATTGATGACTACTGAAGTCTCATTGTTTGTATTGTTATCCATTGTAGGTATCTTACCAGAATTAATTCTATTTACACTATCTTGCGCGAGTCCTAAAGAATTGATTATAGCATTACTAATCTTTAATGCAGCTAAAGTATTTTTAGTATCTTCTTGGTTAAGAATTAATTCTTTCTGGTGGAGCATAGCAAGACGACCTTCTCTTCCAGGCCAGCTACCAGTGTAACCGCCAGTTGCGAAAGATGAAGTATAGTATCGACGCAAATCTTTATCATGCCAATCTCTATACAAATCACCATTACGAGCATGCTGATTAATATAGTCTTGCACAGCTTTAGCGTTATTAGCACCAACTTTCTGCGCTAATAATCCACTTCTAACAGGATCATTACCCCATCCAGAGTCTTTCTTCATCCAGATGGCTGCCGCAATACCTGCAACATCATTAGAATTAAGATTAGTATTATTACTGCTTCCCGCTTTATTTGCATTACCATTATTGTTGCTATTGCTCTTGTTAGCATTATTGGTCTTATTAGAATTATTAGGTTTTTTGCTTTGATCAGGAGAAAGAGTTCCTCCACTTCCATCTTTATTTTCTTTCGCCCTCTAGAAATCGCGGGCAGCCTGCGCGGCTTGTTGTGCAGCTAGCTTAGCAGCATCATACTATTTAGCTAATTTTTGGATTTCCAACCAAAGATTACGGACTGTAGTAATCTCATTATCAAATTGAGTAACTAACGCACCATTTTCATCTAATAAAGTAACAGTAGCATCATATACAGGGTCAATACCTGAAGTTTTTAATTCCTAGAAATTAAGTTTACCTTTGTCTTCGACTTCTTGTAAGCTATCCTGGTATTCACCATTTTTAACTTTGAGTTCTTCTATAGCAGGTTTGATTACTGTATCTTTTAAATTATTTACATCTTCTGTAATATTTCCTACAGTAGTATCCCACATACTGCTAATGCCTTGGTCTTCAAGTAATGTCTTACGAGCTTCATCAGTTAAGTTTTTATTAAAGTTACCGACAAAAACATTATTAACAAAAGAGTCAAGTAAAGTAGGAACCTTACCATCATCGCCCATAAGAGCATTAATAGAGTTCCATACACTTTTATCTGCGGGACTATCACCTAGACCAAGGAAGTTACGAGTTTGCTCGCCAAGAGTCTTAAGCAATGTTGCATATTCAGTACCAGTCGTATTCAATAGCTCAGATTGCATTGCTTGATGATCAACACCTAGTTTGGTTAAGATACCATCTTCACCTAAATAAGCCTCTTGTAACTCGGCAAGTTTTTCTTGTAATAATTCTTGGTCATCATAATAAGTTTCAGTTAACTCTTGCGCTTTGTCAAAGAACTCTTCAATTTTTGAATATGCTTCATCTGTTGTATCATTAAGGTCTTCATCTTCCATTTGACGAAGTTCTTCAATTAAATCTCTTAGTTCTTGGGCTTTATTTTGTGAAGCATCTTCATCAGCAACATACTGATAAGTATAATTACCTTGGCTATCACGGCGTAATCTCATTTGAGTTTTAGCCTGTTGAGCATCTTCAAGAGCCATCTGAGCTTTCATAATCTCAAATTTCTTATTAGCAATATCTACATCGATTTGACGTAAGTTTGTAATAGACTCAAGATTACTAATCTCGCTATTCATGAACTTAAGCATATCTTTTTGCTGCTTAGGTGCCAAATCATTCATTGCTGAATTAACATCAGCTTGGAATCTAGCAATATCAGTAGCTCTAGTTAAGTCATCTAGATAACGATCATCATTCCACTGTGCGCGGTCCCACTCATCTGCGGCGCTCTGCCATGCTCCGCGGCCGCCACCCGCAAGCTTATCTTTAGCGTCTTGAATAATATACTGGACAGCGTTGTTATATTTATCTAATAAGTTTTCTACAGAATTTTCTACAGCATCGTTTAATCCATCAACTGAATCCATCCAATTATCACGGAACTTTTTCCAATCTTCTGACTGTTCAGCCATAGACTTAGATGGATCATATACGGAATCCATTTTAGATTTCCACATATCGGCTTCTTGGCGATACATATCAATCTCATTAAGATAATTTGCTTGGCGCTTATTAAAGAATTGTTCTTGAGCCTTGAGGTTTTGCGGGTACAAAGTTTTTATAAGATTCATATCATGCTCAAGAACCTTATCTACTTGTTCATATATCTTGATTTGTTCTTCAAAAGCATCCTGTGCTTTATCAATTTCATCAAGATAATTTTCCCAAGTATCTTTCTTTAACTCTTCAACGTCTTCAAGATTTTGCATTATCTCTTTTTGATAATTCTTCAAATCTTCAAGGCCTTGCGCCATATTATCGCCATAGCGGTTTGCCTAGCCAGCTTCCATCTTCTTTAGTTCAGCTATTGTATCATTGATATGGCCAGTCAATTCTTGGATTTCACCAGTGCCGCCTTGATTGTAATATGTGTAAAAATCATCAATATTAGTTTGAGACTGACCTAAGAAATCATCTTCTTTGACTTGTCTGATAACTTTTTCACGGAACTTATTCCAGTCGCGTTCAGCTTCAGCGGTATCAATTACAATGTCAATATGAACTTTGAAAGATTTAATAGAATTTTCAATTTGCTGATCTATTAATTCTTGTTCTTCGTCTTTAAGATCTTCGACTTGGTCCTCAAGATCTTCCATTGACTAACGAAGTTTATCATATGCATCAATTTTATCTTTGACGTCATTATAGTTATCTGTTTCATTCTAAATCTTCTCTTCTAACGCCTTCATCTGCTTATCAAGTTTTTCTTTATAAGCCTTGTCAGTAGAAGCGTTATATTTATCTTTTAACAGATTAAATTGTCTAACTAAATCATTAACGATTGCTTGTTTTTTACCAAGCAAATCTGTGTAATTAGTAATATGATGCGTTTTGTTAATGGAAACACCCATCGCTCGAAGGGCTTTCGCGCGTTGTGCTAAGTCTTTTTGCTGTAGTTGCTTTTTCTTTTCTAGTAATGGTAATTCTTTTTTAACAGCTTTTAATTCTTGGTCGATAGCGGCATTTTGCTCACGTAAGTTATCAACTAAATCAGTACCTACTAATTTTTCTTCTTGCTCAGAGATGCGCTTTACATCACGTTCAATATCTTTAATATGATTTTCTTGTTCAGCGATAAGGATATTAATGTCGTGATAAATATCAAGCTCATCCTATAAAGGCTTCTTTGCGTCTTTCTTGCTATCATCGACGTTATCTTTTCCGCCACCTTTTCTGCCACCGCCGCCTTTTCTGCCACCACCGCCAGACTTTTTACCTGGAGACTTAGAACCACCTTTATTAGATTTAGAATAATTATTATTAACACCGGATGCTTTTTTGGTTAAACCTTTAATCTTAGGAGTGCCGCCTTCACCATAAGCACCAATATCCATTGCCCAGGCTGAATACTAACCTGTATAAGTATCCTAACCATCTGGTACTGTCCATGTGGTTTCTTCCCAAGATGTAGAGCCATCAGGATTTATTTTCTCATCAGTTTTTTGATGATAAGTTTTATATTTAGGGATTTTAACTACAGTTGGTTCCTGTTCAGTGGCATATGTAGCTTCAAATCCCATGGAATCAACTAATGCATTAACTTGATCAACAGTCATGCCAGTTGAAGAAATTAATTCATTTAATCCATCAATAAAGCTACCTGAATCAAGATAAGTACCGACTGTTATGTCAGGAAGTTCAGCCATTAAATTATTATAAGCTATTTTAACTGCATCAGTGTTTTCAATAAAATCGCTATTGTCAAGAATAATCTTAGCCATAATGTCTTGAGACATTGACATTCTTAAACGATCAATAGCATCTGCATCTCCATTTGCGGCCAACTCCAAGTCTTCCATATTAGATTTAATGAAGTCAGTAGAAACAAAATCTTCACTTACATCTAATAATTTAGAAACAGCCTATCTAGTACCCGCTAAAGCTTCGCTATATTCTTCGCTTGTCTCAGAACTATCTTCAAGTATAGATGACCAATCCTACCAATTTTCTGCTAATTTATCAATACCATCATTCATTTTCATAATGGACTTAGCAGCAACTTTTGCGGTATCTACTCCATCATCTAATGCTTCATCAGCGCCTTCAGCATTATCGGTTACATCTCTAAGACTATTAGCAAAATCTTTAAGTTTATCAGGGTCTAAATCTTCTAAATCAGCGGCTTGATCTAATTCGATAGCTACTTTAGTGAAAGCCTCACCAGAAATTTCACCATCTTTATATGCCTATTTTAAATCCTCAATATTATTATAAGACTCAGCAATAGCTAAATCGATGCCTCGCATTTCTGCTTGATTCTATTCGAGTCTTTGATTTAATTGATCTGTAGTATCACCATAGCTAGCAACTGCGGCCGCCACATCATTTAAAACTCCTGTGGTAGTCTTACCCTTCTCAATTAATTCATCTTGCCATTTATTTAATTGAGATTCTTCGTATCCTAAGGCACGTAAGGCATCAATCTGTTTCTGAACATTTTCTCTATTATAATAATTCTCACCATCACTACCAACATAATTTTGAGATTTAGATAATTCATCAAAATCATAGTTTGAAACTTTTCGAATCTGTTCATTTTCATTACTTAATTCTTTAGAACGATTTTGGAATTTACTAACTTGTTCATCGTGAACCAAATCATAAAACTTCTCAGCGTCGCTTGTGAGTTTAAATGTGCCATCAAGCATTTGAGTAAAATAAGTTTTACCCACATCACTTAATTTTTCATAATCCTCGGCTGCAATGGTGCTACCTTGTTCTAGATTACCGATTGATTTATATAAGTCAGCATAGCTCTGCTGTAAAGATGCTAATGAATCTTGATTATCTGCCATAGAATCAATTAACTGTTGAATTTTTTCATCAGTTAAATCAGTTTCTATGCCAGCCTCTTTCATTGTATCTTTAAAATCATTAACTGTAGTAGTATTCCAATCAATACCTTTTAAAGTTTCAGTGAATGGAACTATTTCATCAGTCTATAAATTATCTAATATAGTAGATAATTGACCAACTGCGACAGTCCCTCCGCCTTCTAGTACTGACTCAAAAGCATCAGCAACAGACTCTTGTCCAGATAAAGTAGCATCATCTAAATTATCTTTGATTTTGTCAAAAGCGTTTTTAGCAGTGTAACTTAAATCATCGCCGATTGTTTCGGCTTCTTTGTCATAAGTATCTGCGGCTTTATTTAAAGCGTCAATCATGCCTTGTTCAGTTGTATAACCGAACTCATCATAATGGTCTTTAATCTGTTGACGTAAATCACTATCTTTGTTATCTAAATCTGAAACAAATTGGTCTTTTTCTTCTTTAGTTAAATCAGCTAATGAACCACCATTACCTCCTGCAAAAGATAATAAAGCATCGCCTGCTTCACCGCCTGCGGTTTTAACATCATTGAGAGCAGCAGTAAACTCCTCCATGGACTATCCTGCTTCTTCAAGAGCCTTCTTCTCAGCAAGGGCGGCCGCAGCTACATCATCAGAAATTTCAACTTCTTGACGTTGTAAATTAAGATATTTACCTGTGCCGCTATTTGTATCTTTAGCCCAGGTATATCTCATCATATGTGCATATTGCTATTGTAATTTTTTATCTGAGCCATTATAAACACTATCATCAGATTTAAATAAACCTTTTTTCTTGTATTTATCAACTGTATTATCTACCCTGGCATTAATCATAGCTTGTAATGCAGCTTTACTTGCATCACCAGTTACTGAATTATAATCTTCATTAGTAGCAAATTGACTGTCATATAATGCTTTCTGCTCGACCTTATTAGCTTCGGTATTATTATCAATAGCAATAGACGCAGATTCGATTGCATTCTTGTTATCGTAAATAGCCTCAACTAAATCCTGGGTATTATTAGAAAAGCCATTATCCGCAAGAGTATCCTAAATTGCTTGTTTTTCTGCCTCAGTAAGATCTTCATACTGTTTATCAAGGATGTCTTTATTAGCATCAAATACTGCAAGGGCGGCCTGCCCTACAGCATTGCCTTCCCACTTAGTTATACCAGCATCATCGGCAATAGTGCGCCCTAAATCTGTAGTATTACTTTCATTTTCTGCTTTGCGGACTCTTACTGTTGCCGCGTATTGTGACATCTTCGCAGCATCTAATTGATTTTCTGCTTGCTTCGTTAAAGCATCAATTCCCTCTTGAGTAATATTTAACTGCCCAGTAGCAGAATCTCTTTCAACATACTTAGCCAGTTCAGGATAAGTATCGAGTAACTGCAATACCTACTCATTACATTGTTTAATTGCATCTCGCCACTCTTGAGTGCCAATGGTAAGATCATCAATAGCATCAGCAGCCTTCTGATAATTCTCAAGTGAAGATTTTAATTCATCATAAGCTTGCTGCGCTTCTTGAACAGCTTTAGTTTGTTGCTTTTGTTCTTTTTTAGCTTCTTCTAATGCTCGCGCATCTTCAGTATATTTATCATATAGTAATTTAATAGCGACGCTTAATCCGATAATTGCGGCGGCAGCTATGGCAACTGGTGCAACAAGAGCTCCTATTGCGCCTCCTAAAGTAGTAATACTGCCTCCTGCGGCGCCCGCACCTTTTGCAACCCAAGGGAGAGTGTTGGCAAAACTAATTAAAGGACCAGACGCACTAGATAACCCATTAGAAACTAATTTAATACCTTCGAATAATGACTTACCGCCATTAACAAACATTGGTATAGTCATCGCTAGACTAGTGGAAATAGATAAAATTTTATCAGATAACTCAATATTATCATCTTTTAGTGTATTAACTATACCTTTAACACCTTGTAATGCAAATAATAATTGAGTAACTCCTTGAAAAGCTTCAGTAAATCCTTTTGCAAAAGATTGATCTTTTAAAGCAGTCATTAAACGTTGGAAAGCACCTGCTGTCTTATCAACCTCTGGCTGACTATTACGCATTTCTACTTCCAATTCTAACAAATCATTAGTGACATTATCAAGTTTAATGCCGCATCTATCTAATAATTTAATTAATTGATTAAAATTAGCTGCTGCAACATCTGGATCAGTAGCATTTTGTAAATTAGTTTTAAACTTTTCAAAATTAGCTCGATCTACTGTTGACATTGTCTCTAGAACTTTTTGATCAACAGAATCTAATGATGCTGCAATAGTATGAGCTGATCCTACTATATCTTCTGCTTTACTTGCTTTTTTTATTGAACTACTTAATTTATCATACTATAATTGCAAATCCGTTAAAGCATCAGTTACCTTTTGTATATTTTCTGGCCCATTTTTAGCCATTTTATATACATCTGATAATGCTCCCTGCCCTGCATTTTTATTAATAATAGTACCATTTTTACTATTAGTAGCAAATGCAGACATTCGATCTTTTCCTTTATATACATTATAATAAGCAATAGCATTATCTACAGTCTCTTTCCATCCATTAGACAAATTAAGAACTGCCGCTTTTTGCTATATTAAATTATTTAATTCTTCTGCTTGTGCTGTTGACATAACATCTCTATACGCCATAGCACTATTTTTCATAGTATATAATACATTAATATTTTCTTTTAAATTAACAAGGTTGCTTTTCTCTAACTCACTAGCGTTACCAGGCAGTCCAGTAGTATTAACTTTGGACAGCATTTGTAGAAATTCAGCTTCTGCTTTTGCTTTATCTAATTGATTTGTATAAACTCGCAAATTAGATATAGCAGTAACAATGCCTTCAGTAATTTGCTTACCAAAAACATTTGCCCCTAAAGCACCTAACCCTGCTAATGTACCTTGAGCACCGCCCATGCCATCAATAAATCTAGCTAAAACAGTAGCTGCGTCTGTTCCTAAATCTACTATTGCTTTTAAATCATCTTCGCTGATAGCCGAATCTTTTACATCATCCATGGCAGCTTGAAGTTGTTTATATTTAGCAGATAAACTTTCAAGCTTAATACTATTTTGTTCTTCAATAGTGCCTTGTGCAGTCATAGATGTATTCAATGCCTGAGTATACATATCCCAGTTATCGAATAATGCAATTAAGTTATTATATTGACGTTTGCCAGCCATAGCTTCAGCCATAGCAATACGCTGAGCTTTAGTCCAAGTATTCCATTTGGCGGCAACATCATTAATAACATCGCCCATATCACGAAGGTTACCAGTTTCATCGAGGATTTGAATACCTGCTGCTTCCATTTGGCCTGAAACATCACCAAGAACAACTCCGTCTTCATCTGTTCCGCCCATCTTTAAATCGCCCATACGAGCATAAATGGTTTTTAATGCAGTACCAACAGATTCTGGAGCTTGACGAGTTACAGATACAATAGTAGCTAACTGCGCATTGAGGGAATCAAGAGGCACACCCATCATATTCGCAGTAGCAGCAACTTTTGACATACCTGTTGAAATTTCTTCCAAATCAGATGCAGTAGTTGCAGCAACAGCAGCTAAACTATCAAAAGCGCCTTCAACTTGATCTACACCAAGCTGATAACCATTCATTACTGCGGTAATTTCTTCTGATACTTGATCCGCAGCCTGTCCAGTAATATTTGCTACTTTAAGAGTAGTTTCTGCCAATGTTTTTGCTTGGTTTTCATTTAAGCCTTGCTGATAATAAATCAAAGCCGCGTCTGTATATGCGGTTGTAGTCTGCCCAATCGCTTTCGCAGATCTATTCGCATACTCAGCAAAACTAGCCATATCTTGGGCAGATTTTCCAGTAATAATTCTAATATCATTTAATGAGGTATCAAGAGCTTTAACATAAGTAAAAGCATTTGATACCTGACTTATAAAAGTGTTAACAATACTAGAAGAAATTGTCCAACGAGCACTATTTGCTAATGTTGTTCTAATCTTATCTAATGTAGCACTAGTTTGAATTAATTTTGTATTTGTGCTTAAAGCTGATGCAGTAATATTATTAAAAGCATTTTGTCCAGTTGCACCTAATTTACTAAAATCTTGCGCAATTTTATTTATCCCAATACGAGACAATTCTTGATTAAATTTACTAATATTAATAGTACCTAAATCAGCGTTAAAAGCTTTCATTAAAGCTTTTTCAACTTCATTTGCAGTTGTTTTAATTTTCTTTAATTCACTCGCTGCATCGGTCCCAAGCTTAAATTCAACATTTTTACTACTTAAAGATTGAATTTCAGATAAAGACTTTTTAAGCTTATCTAAATTAGAATTATCAATTTTAAAATCAACACCAAAAGTGATGTTACCACCACTCATTCCGCCACTTCCATATTTTGGCATAATGTTGACCTCCTTTTCTCTCTTATATAATTAATATATTAACATTTATACTCACCTCTTTCTGAGTATAAAAAAATCACCCTTTACTATCTGTATTTGATAGAAAGGGTGATTAATTTAATTTGTTTTGGCCTTACTTATATTAATTTGCGGCGGCCGCCTTGGTGACATTATTCATGCCAGTCGCATCTGCAACATGAGCGAGCTCCCGCACTTGAGCAAACTGATCTGGACTAATATTATTTACAATATCAGCGGCCGCCTGTGCGTTCTTAGGAAGGTCAGTAATAACTCTCTGAAGAACTGCACCCGCAGTGTTACGATATGTAAGAATATCAGCCTTAGTCTGATTAAGATAATCAACCAAATGCTTGTATTCATCTTGATCCATATTCGCAATAACTTGATCAATCACACCTGCGCATTGAAGCTGGTCATAAAGTTTATAAGGATCTGACTTTTGATTATCAGTAAATGAAATATTTGAATAAAGATAAACAATATTCAGATTGAAAAATACGTCTAATTTAATATCGTTATAGACGCCATCTTCTTCAGCCTCTTGAAGTGCTACTTGAACAAGATCAATCTTATCTTCAACTGGAAGATATTTAAGCACTTCTACTGTGTTACCTTCAAAATCAAATGTATTTACTGAAGTATCAATTTTACAAGCAGACTTAATTCTTGTATATGCGATTTTTGCCATAATAAAATCTCCTTTTAACTCCAATTTCTATATTTATATTATACTAAAGTTTTTCACTTTTGTCAACCTCTTAAATAAACAGGAACTTCCAATTCACCTTTTATCTTTTCTATTCCTGCGTTTTTAAGAGCTTCCTCTACAGAATCTCCTACTCCTTTAAAATTACGAGTAGCAGCAACTTCATGAAGCTTCTGCTTTAAAGCTTGAACTTTATTTTCATCAAAATCTATATCCATAACCATCCTAGCTAATTCTTCAACTTGATTAATACTAAGAGCAGAAGCCTTACCTGATTTAATAGCATACTCCATATTAGTTTCTACAACAGAAATATCACCTTTTAATAAACCAGACTCATTATCAACATTAGCAACCTCTCCCATATATATATCAATATTGCCTTCCATGTCCTTATCAAAAGGCTCTTCAGGGCGCAAAAACACCCAAGCAGAATAAGCCTCATTAATATCACCTTCTGCTGATACTGACATTACTGCCCATTTAGGCGGTGCGCTAGGATTAATCCACATAACCAATCTTGGTCTTGCTTTTGAATAATTAAAACGAGCAATAACTTCTTTATAAGTCGCATTTAATCCTGCTGTATTTGCTCTAAATTTTTCTAAATCTAATCGTTTACCAGCTGCTTCAAATTGTTTAGCTTGTTTGCCTGTCATTGAAAGACGAGCAACTAACTTTTGACTACTAGATTCATCAAAAGACATAATATCTGTCTCTTCAAGTTCAAATAATATAGGATCTCCTTTCCCTTTCCGATAAACATATATCATTTGAGAATGTTGTCCTATATATTCATTAATTAATTTTTGAAAACTAAAAGTAGCAGTATATACTTCTCTTGGAATAGCACCTTTTAAAAATAAATTATTTCGTTCTTTATTTTTCTTATATTCTTCTACTAATTCTGGCGTTTGCGGGTCTGTATGTCTGATTGCTTTCTGTCTTTGAGCAATAGATTCAAACATATTAATTTCTTGTTTATCTTTTGTAATAATATCAAGATAATTGCGTGCAGCTACTCTTAATTCATCTAATCTAGGTTTTCGCGACTCTCTAATAACTTGATCTGTTATATCTACTATAACTTGTGCAGTTTGTGAAATAACAGCTTCATTTATATTAATTTCTGCCATTTATGCCACACCTCATTCCTTGGCGGCGACCTAGTCTCACCGATCGGTTTAACGGGCTCCCGCATATATTAAAAAAAAATAGGGGGTGGCTTTCGCCACCCCCTATGTATAAATTAATTCCTTATCAAGGTTTTTCTTCTGTATCGCCAGTACCGCCGTCAAGGAGTACTAGGGCCTGTCGTGCTACCGCCATCATTAGCTGTTGTAGAGTCGTTAGGGAAAATATCCTCGTGCTCTTTAGCATCAGTATGAGGCATTACAGGCTTGCTAGCGCTGGCCTGCTTAGAAGCATTAGCGATCTGAAGTACGCAAAGAACCTTCTTAGTCTTATCGAAATAAGTGTATCCAGGGAAAGCATCCATCGTGAAGGTGAATGTAGAAGGATCACCAGTTCCTGCCATAGTAATTGTAAAGTTAGACTGAATCTTAACATTAGGGAATGTAAGGTTAGCAGGAAGATCCTTACCAGTTGCCTGCTCCCTGAAAAGAGTATCAGCTTCAACGTAGTAATATCCAGCAAAAGTATCAGGCGTAATATCAGCTTCATATACGCTCTTGCCTGGGAGATCAATGTAATAATCTACCATTACATTCTTGTTAGCAGCAGATGCAATCGTAATAGTCTTGTCAGCAACAGTAGCTTCCTTAAATACTTCTCCAGTAAGAGAACCATCATCTTCAACACCCATTACGAAAACAGGAGCGTCCTTAGAGCAAACTGCTGCTTCACCAAAATCAGCAATGGCATCTGTAAGATCAATAACACCGCTAGCATTAGCAGATGCCATAGTTGTCATATGGAAGTGAACCTTATCTTCGCCGCCTTCTGCACTCTTAAATAATCCAGCACCAGAAAGAATACTGAAACCGATCGGGCTAAGAAGAGCATCTTCAACAGTAAAAGTACATTTTTAAAAATATATATTATCTCTAATATAATTAGACTATATCTTTGTATATAAATACAATCCCCACAGTCTCTCTATGAGAGCACTTAGTCGTTGAAATTTTTAATTATAATCTGCCAGAAATCTGAAGTGGTCAAAAACTTTTCTAATTCATTAAAAAATTGATATGGAATAACTAAAAATGGAATCTTATTTTCTTCACAAAATTTTCGTTTAATATAATCATGTTTTTGCTGAAATACTAAACGTTCTTCAGTTCTCCATCCAGTACCAGTAGCAGAATAATGTTGCGCTCCGTTATTTTCAATTAATCCAATTAATTCTCCTTCGTTATTAAATAAAGCAAAATCAAAAGGTAACGGTCTTTTGTCACAACAATCTTCAAATTTACACTCTCGCTTAAATGGAATATTATATTTTGTTAAAATCTTGTCCATTAATTCATTGGCTTTAGAATTAATACAACCGCAAGAAACTGTATTGCCATTAAATAAATTTTTACCTAATACAGTAACAATATTTCCACAGTCACATTGACATTTATAATAATAACTATTATTTTTTAATTCATAGTCAATGATTGTTAATTTTCCATATTTTTCTCCAATATGCGATTTTGCGTTTTGCTCATTCTTTTCTTTATTATGTTTGTCTTTCAAACAACCACAGCTTTTTGAAGAACCATTTTTTAAACTAGAACCAAAAACACTCTTTATCTTACCGCAAGAACATTTACAAATATAATATCTTGGCTTGCTAGGATCTTTTTTCAACACTGTCCATTCTCCGAACTGTTGTCCTACTAAAGTATTTTTACATTCTGGAGAACACGCTGTTGAAGTTCCATTAATTAGAGATGTTCCTCGTACTGGTCTAATAGTACCGCACACATCACATTTACAAAGAAAATATTTTATTCTGTGTTCATTAGTATGGTCAAATTTTAAAACTTCCCAATGACCAAACTTCATTCCTGGTTTAATCTCACTTGGAGTCATAATATTCTCAGTCTCCTTTTTCAAGTGCTAAATAATTAACTTATCTGCGGATTGTCCAATCTTTAAACTTTTTACTATACCTTAATGATTAGTTAAGCCCTCATTCGTATCACTACAATGAGTTAGTATTTAAAGCTCTAAGGAGTTTCCCGCAATTCAAGGATTTTATAGACCCCTACTTATACAAAACTGTATCGGAGGATGCTAAGGGTCTTGTCACCTTCCCACGCGATCAAACGTGAGTTGCCTCTACCACCCTGGGCATATACTGACGTCGCAGCCTGCTCAAGTGTGGAGGTTGTAGCTGTATCGATATATAATACAGGCTGACCGATATGGAAGGTTTCAGTTCCAATCTTAGTCTCCTGCTTTGCACGGAAGACTAGGTTCGCACATTCGCGGATTCCGAACTTCATATATTTATCCTCCTAAATTATGAATCATCTGACTAATTTAAATCAGACATCCAATTTTTAACTTCTTTTAAATCTTGTGCTCCAGCCATTTTAGCTTGAATATAAATATCAGAAGCCTGTTTCAAGTTAAAACGCTCGAACTCATCAAATAATTGATAAACACTATAATTTGCAAGAGAGTTCAAATCTTTATTCTCTCCTACTGCTAAAATTGAAATGTATCTGCTAATGATTGTTACCTTTTGCCCATTATTTTTTATTTCACGCAATTTCTGATGCCGCTTACGAAACTTTTCAGCTAGCTTCTAGGCGGCCGCATTTGCCGGATCATACTATTCTGTGGCAGATTGACCAAATATACGGTCAAGGCAGAACATTTCTTTTATTAGTTGTTGAAATTCATTATAATTATTAGCATCTATCGAAAATACTTCTTTATCATGTATTAACGCAATAGCTTGTGGAAGTATTTGTATAGTATAGTCAGGAAATAATAGTGCAAGGACCATTTTCATACAATTAACATTTTGTTGTGATTGAGGGTTCTTGTCCCTAACTATCGTCATTAATATATCAAAATTTGAAGCGTTTTCTAAACCACTTTTGTCCTCGTCAATTAATCTATCTTTTGTAAAAGTTAGAACTTGACAACCTGTAAAAAAATACTCTTCTCCTATATATCCAATTTCCTTAACTGATGGTTGATGTAAAGTAACTCTCCCTTGCGGAAAAGGCACATCATTATGGGCAAGCAAACCTAACTCATTCATTTATTTAATTGTTCCTTATCCTCAGAAAAATGGACTCCTCTATAGGAAAGAGTATACATTGATATATCTTGATTTAAAACAGCTTCATTACATCCGAGTAGTTTATATTCTCCTACTCCAGATAATTTGATATTTTGATTAGATTTATATAATTGTTTATTTTTATTTGAGATACTATTTAATATGCCATCTATATACCCACAAATTTGAAGCGGGCGTACCTTATAATCATCAAGACACCAAGCATCCATATAACAAATTATATCGAAGTTAATAGTGTAGTCCAAAAACTCTGGATTTGCAGATGGGGCAAAATTATCAAAAGAAAGAAGCATATATGCTTTAATAGCTTCATGCTCCCCTCTTTCAATCTTTGGATTTAATCTAATATATCCATCTTTAATCATCTTACCAAGAGAATAATCATCAATTAATTCTTTATAATCTTCATTCTCTTCATCTAAGCAGTCTGGATTATGCACAAGCAATAGACGCTTTAATTTATCACTATATGGTTTAGTTTCAATAAACAATAACTTCAAAATTTGTTCGGTGTCAGTGCTACAAGAGAGAAAAGATGAAAATAATGGCTTAACAGTAGTTAAATCCTTTCTCATAATTAGCTCCTTTTATCTCCTTAAACAGTAACAATAGAAACATGAATTGAATTGTCACCATTTATAATGTCAAAACCTTTACGATAAGTCTTTGTATAAATTACTTCAAGATTTAAATTATTTCCATCAATAGTATAAGAAACTAATTCATCAATAGGAACAGAACCACCTGACTTTAAAGTCCATGCGGCGGCCGGCGCTCCGACTACACTATAGGTCGCAGTGTCATACGGCGCGAGTGTATCTGGCCCTTCGAGACGAATCTCAGGGGCGGCCGCTTCTTCTTCATCCTTTTGCTTAATAACATCATCAGTATTAGTATAAGTTTCTTTTAATGCAACTCTAATAATACCAGTTTCTTTATTACTTGAACTAGCTCCATAATTATCATTATATGCCTGGACTTCCCAAGGCTTACCATTAACATACACTCTATCAAATCTCTTGAAGAATTGAGTAGTAGTTGCGTCTTTTGTAATATAAAGGAGTTTAGTATAATTCATATTATTCCAAACTACACCCTTCTTTACATTCCAAAGAATTGATTTTTCATCTGGTCCTGTCGTCCATCCAAAATACTTATGTTCATTTCCATCGGCATCTACAATAGTAATCTCTTCATCTGCTTGCCGAATCTCTCCTCTAAAATAAGCAGTTTCTTCTGAATATTGCATATATACAATCCAATGTGTATCTGGAACCCACTCTTCTTTATTACCATGAATCCAAGTAAAAACAGTTCCATTATGAAAATCAGTTTCTAATAAATCTTGATTATCTTTTACTGGATCAATACTTACACTATTCTCCTTGAATGGAATAGAAATAATTTTATCTTCATAATCAACTTTTAACTTATCATGATTAATTAAACACCTAAAATAACTGTTAGTCTGCGCATCTATAGGCTCAGCTGCGTTATACTTTTGAACGACCGCCGCTTGATAACTATAATATAATGGTTTCTTCATACTACGTAATTTATCTTCTCTCATACGAGTAAATTGATCGGACGAAACATCATCTCCATAGTAACCTATGCGCTTCTTCATTAAATCAAGACTATTCATTTTTAACACATTCTTCCAATGAGCTTAACAATGAAAGACACTCAAAGATTGTTCTCCGATAATTCATAAAATCTTCTTTTTCTGTCAAAGTAAACAATCCTTCAAGCTTGCTCAAAAGAGAAAAGAAAAGAGGTTGTTGTCCGACAAACAACCTCTGTATTCCAGACAATTCTTCCATTAATGTATTTAATGGCTTCGTCCAATCTGTGCCTTCTTCTCTCATAGGAAGTAATTTATATGTTTGATTAACAAGTCTTTTAAAACTATTTTCAATAGCAGAATCGTCTATATCTATATTATACTTAATAATCATTGGGGCGCATCTCCTTTCGTGGTTAGCATAACCGCAGGAGTCTACATAATCTTTCCAAATGTAGAATGATACACTCCATTAACATCTTTTATTCTGCGTTTATACAATCTCTGTAAATGAAACCCTTCTCGTTCATAATCCTTTTTAAGCTGGAGTAGTTTCTGCATGTGGTTGGCCTGAGATGTAAATTTAAAGTCAGCTCCAGAATACTTCATACGCACATTTTCAACAGAAGCAAGCTGTTGCCCAATCCAATTGACAATCATATATACAGCTAAAATGTTCTCTTCCTCTTCGGTAAGTTTATGAGTAAAATAATACTCTATTTTAGGGGTATCCTCTTTCGGCTACTCTTCTTTAGTTGTATCATCTGCTGTTTTAGTTGTATCGTCTTCTGACTGTTTTTCTTCCTTGATATAATCTAAAGGGACACGAGGAAATTCAAATTTTTGAATTGCTACTCGCAATAGCTCAAACAACATTGCTTTAGTTTCATCCTCAGTCAACTACATATACATATCGTCTGTAATCTGGTTTAAAAATAAATCATAAACTTGAGTAAAGGGCGTATAATCTTCATTCCCCATATTACACCCCTGTTCTTATTAAGATTCTTTCTTTATAATCACGCGGCGGCCTTGCTTAGTAGCGTCTCCGACTCCAGCTTCACCCACCGTAACAGCGGCCGCACGTCTTTTAGGAGCTTCCGCCTTCTTCTCTTCGCCGTCAAATTTAGCATTATTAATCTTAATAGCAGAAGCCACATCAAATCCAATCTGATTATTAATAGCATCCATCTTGTTGGTATCTGTCAAAGGAAGTGAAACTGCCATATCTTTAATCATATCAATTACACCCTGTGGGGCAAAATCAAGACAATCCTTGAACTGATCAAGACTACCTTCAGTCAAAAGATACTTAACTTCAGCTTCACCATAAAAATATTCTGGCATAGTTTCTTTTGTAATATCTGGAAGTAATGCTTTAATCGCTTCTTCATCCTTAAGAACAAGACAGTTACGCAATTCATACTCGCCGCCACGCTCAAAAGAAAGCTTTTCAAGTTCTTCAAATGTTACTTCCTTTGTTTCTCTCGGTTGGAATTGTCTCTTAACACCAAGATCAGCAATTTCATAGCCAACGCTTCCACTAGAACGATTAATTACCTTAATAAGTTTATTTTTATCAATCATTTGTAGTTATCTCCTTTTATCTCCAATATATAACAAAAATAAGGGGAAGATATTATATACCTTCCCCTATAAAATTATATCTTAAATCACTTGTTCTCAACAGTGAGAGCAGAGTTCTGATATACGCAGATACCAGGATTAACAAGATATACTGCAACACCAAGCTTCTGATAAGTCTGGATTTCTCTAGACCAATCTTCCTGACTCTCAACTTCACGAACCTGTGCCTAACCTTCAAAAGCAACCTTAACAGGTTTCTCTGAACCCGTAGGGATAATATAAGCATAAGAAGGATCGATTACTTTCTTTGCATTTGTTTCATCTTCAAAGGACTGAGGAAGTACAACTACACCATGTCCCTTGTAAGTTGTAAAGTAACCATTGTCCCAAATCTGCTGCTTCATATTATCAGAAGCCCAAGTTGCATCAGGCTTCATCTGGGCTGCAAATTCAAAAGTACAATAAATAGTAGACTTGCCATAAGCATCTGCGGTCTGAAGAAGTCTATCCATCTCCTTCTCGTCGAAAGAAGTCTGAAGTGTCTTGTTTACAGTCTTAATGTCAGCAACCATAGATACAAGACCTTTGGCAATTTCACGATAAACTGCTTCATCAAGACCTTCAAGAACAATGTCATAAACATCGCTCATCTGGATACGTCCATCAAGGAACTCTTCAAAACCAATCTGGGCAGCTCCGCCGTATGCAGCTGTAGGAACTTCGAATGAATATCCATCAAGCTTGAATACTTCGTAACGGCCAGCAAGACCTACTCTTGTAACGAACTGCTTAGCTCTCTTGCGGGATGCTTCGCTAATCTTTACATTAAATACAGGCTTATCACCCTGTGCATAAGTCTTAACATCTGCAAACTGACCATATTCCTGAAGAACCTTCTGAGGAAGAACCTCATTGATACCAGTTTCAATCAGTTCGAAAACAAGATTTTTATTCTCACGATACTTAGAATAAGTACCTGCAAGTTCATTCATTTCCTTACGGAATGTTTCATTTAAGGCTTCGAAAGTAAGATTCTTTCCTTCAAAAGCGAAAGTGCTAGAAGGATTCATAGAAGCCTTTGCAGTAGCCTTAGCTAATGCAATAAGATTCGCTCTATCCATTATTTCAATCCTCCTAATTATACTCTCATTAGCTTAACGCCAGGCTGACCATCGGGCATTGTGTACACCTTAACAACCTGGAACTGCGGTCCATCTGCCTGACCCTTTGCAAGATAACCTGTTGCAGGATCAACACCAACCATATCACCAACTTCAAGTGCAATACCATCAACTTTAGCAGAATCAGATGTATTAGCACCAAATGTATTTGTAGTAAAAGTATCACCAGGCTCAGTTCTTAAGAGTCTTGGATAAATCTTTCCATCTGTAAAATCCTCAGCCTTAAGAGCAAAATCCTTGTGATGTTGCTTACGCTCATCATAAAGTTTCTCTTCACTATAAACAAGCATCCAATCTCCCTTACCAGTGAGATCCATCTTGCCTGCTGCCATGTCATACTTTAAGAACATACCTTGCTCAACGATTTTGATGTTTTCATCAACAGGAAGCTGAGCATATACATGACCATTTTTCTGAGCTGAGAGATGATTAGGCTCTACCTGGCCGAATCCTGTACGACTAATCTGTGCCATAATTTATTCTCTCCTTAATTAAATATTGTTCTGAATCTCTTCAACTGCTTTAATCCAGTCTGGAGTTGAATCAGAATCTGCATTTTCTAAATTAAAAGTTACAGAAGGATTTTCTTCTGTCTTATGATTATCATTTTCAGAAGTAGATGTTGAATCAAAATTGACCTTTTTTCTATAGCAAATTACTGCTAATTTAGATTCAATTTCATCAAGAGAATACTTTCTCTTATTTTCAATTACATCTTTCTTATCTTCATCAGAAAGCATATAGAATTTAGCAATAAGTTCATCTTTCTTCTGATCATCAACAGAGTTCTTAAACTCTACAAGAGTTTCGTTCTCTGCTTTAAGAGCAGCAAACTTATTAGTTAATTCTGATACTTGAGCTGCAAGTTTAGCATATTCTTCATCTGTATGTAAAGAGTTTTTAGATGCAGGCTTCTTCTCATCTTCCTTCTCTTCTTCAGAATTAGAATCGCTGTTATCATCATCAGAATTATCATCTGTGTTATCATCCTTCTTGTCATCTTCCTTATTAGCAAACTCTTCATTTGCCTCAGAAGCAACAGTAGATTCTACAGATGCTCCTTCTGTATCTTCTTGATTTTCTGTCATATTCGTTTGAACATTACTGTCCTGTGTTGCAGAAAAATTTTCATTATCTGTAGTCTGTGCGGCCGCCCCTTCAGTAGGAGCACCAGTAGTAACATCTACAGTTGTATTAGTTTCAGTATTCACTGTATTTCCTCCTTGTAACGCAAACTCTAATTGTTTAACCATTGAATATAGAGTTTTCGTAAAATTATCATTTATGGAAAAAGTATTACTTACTTCTGGTGCAGTTACGCTTGATCCCTCGAAGCAAGGCTCTACATCATCACCTAAAATACATAACTTTGAAACTATTGCGTCATTTATAATAAAAAATTCCATACCAGATTTACTATCTTCTGCCCAATATCCATCTAAAGAACTATTATCAAGTTCCATGGACTGCGGTTTCCCATCATCATCAAAAACCTTTTGAGCTTCAGGATACTGGCCTGTCCATAAATAACCAGTAGTCATCAAATAAGTTCTAGTGACTTGATTTCCAAAATCATCAGTCTCATTAAAATCTTTGAACCAAACTTCCGCATCAGTAGGCACAAATCCATATGGCTTAGTATCAGAACCAAGATGTAAACCTTCATCATCTAATGTTACTCTGTCGCCATGTCCCATGAAATCCTCTTTATTATCATTGTAATATCCAACAATAGGATTTCCACGAAGTGTTAATGCCATCTTTTCTGCGGCGTCCTTATTAATAAAACTGCCGTTACGATTTTTTCCTAAATAGAAAACTTTAATCTCACATTTAGAAATAAATGGAGAAACATCCAAAGGAGTTAAGTTTACAAATTGGACATTATCCATCGTAGCGACAGATGCGTGTGGTAAACTCATCTGAATCTCCTTTACATTGACTAGCGGTTGGCTAGGGTTTTGTCTGACTTCTCGTTATCCTCTTTCTCTGGGCGACCTACATTACCATCAGACCCAGATTGGTTAGACGATGAACCGCCGCCCGCAATCTTTGAAATAGTATCACCATTCATAACATTACTTGTAAGAGGTGGAATAAATACTGTAACTAAATTCAATATATTATTTTCCCAATAAGCATTAGCTAATATAGAACTTTGGCTTTGTCCAAGAGCAATCTGAGGAAGCATTTTAGAATAACCCATCTGTGCCTGCTCTTTATATAACTTGGCCATCTCTTTATAGTTATAAATAGTGGTTTTTAATATCTGCGCTTTGAAATAATATTTCTTTGGTGATTTATTATAAGGCTCAATAATTAAGTTAAGAAAATCTTCAAACTGTAAAAGCAAATTATAAACAGAAGCTTCATCATTTAAAATTGAATTTTGTAATGCAGTATTACCATCGCTATTAAATTGCAGCTGCGATACACCTGCTTCATTATATACGCTTCTTTCTACTCTTGTTAAATCATCAGTTTGAGTAGTATTGCTTTTGTCTGACATATCAGCTACATCTACATCAGCAAAAGTAGTTAATACATCAAGACCAATAGCTCGACTAAGCATTTTAACTGCATTATTATGCAGCTCTTGTGCTTCGTCTACATCAAAAATCAAGTCACCATTTTTATCCAATGGCATCTTTTGAATAATGATTTTTAATAACTTTTGAGCCATGCGCTTTCTATCCAAATCCTGCGCTTCATCCAAATCAATAATAGCAGGAATGACAGATATAAAAGGCGGAAAGTTTTCACCATTTAAACTGAATTTAATAGTTTTAGTTGGATCAAGTAAATACCAACCAGAAGTATCTCCTTTAAATTCAGCAACTAATTTACCTTGTTTGTACGCCTTATATCCCTTATTGAAATCTTCAGGGAATAATTTTAATATTCTTGTCCTTAAAGTCGCATCTGAATATTGGTCATCAAAGAACTTCATATTAAACTCTACAGCAGGGCGTCCAGCAACATTATAGCGACTTCTACAATATCCAATAGGTAATTCTTGAACAGATAATTTATCATTATCAAGGATATATCCATAATAACATCCATTACGAATTACTTTAAGCGCGACTTCCCCAAAAAATTTCTTAGGCCCAAAATCATCTGTATATTTAAGGCAAGAGAAAAGGCTGTTAACAATCTTATCTCTCTGCGCTTTTGGCAGCTCTTTGCTATCTTGTAAAATACCAAGTCCGCCATTAATATACGGAGTAATTAACCAATCATAATTATAAAGATAAGCCATATATCTACAAAGTCTTGAATAAATACCGCTCGTTTTATAAAAGAAATTAGATATTTCTCTCATAGCTTTAAGATCACCATGGCTTATTGCTTTTAGAACGTATGTTTTATCTCCATATTTTGGATTGACACGCTTTAATTCACCTACATTTACTGTAGCATCGTCTAATGTTTTAATTCCCACTCTAATTTTAGAAAAATCAGTTGGGACACCAGCGTAATTAGTTGGTATATTATTATCTGCAAGGCGCATATTAAAACCTTTTTTCTTAATCTCTTCAATACGATTAATCAAAATAACACCTCACATATCTATTATATAATATAGTATAACATAAATTTTGTTGAAGGTCAACTAGAAGTAATTACAAGAGCATTAATAACCTGCTCTTTTTAATATATAACTTAAATCTATTCTTCCCTCATCAGTATACGGAATTGCAATTAGAGTATATCCATGAGCTTTACAGTATTCGCGTTTTTTCATATCATTATATTGCTGTTTACGTAATCCATCCCAACCACCAAATTTTGACTTTGGCTCATAATGTTGTATACCTTGATATTCAATTAAAAAATCAATGTCTCCGTCATCATCAAACACACAAAAATCAAAACGTAGCGGATGCCCAGTAGCAGATACTAAGTCAGGGAAGATATACTCTTCTTGAAAATCCAATCCCGCATCTTGTAGAATTTCAAAAATTTTAATTTCTCCTCGACTAGCTTTCATTGTAATTCCTCCTTACTGATAATATATCAAAATAATATTGTTTTCATTATCCTCTTTTGTCCCTTGAATTTTTTAAAAAAATATAATATAATTTATATAGGAAAATAAGAAAGAGGTGCTTAGAAATGAAACGCTATGTATTTTCAGATATACATGGTTCAAAAGACTTATGGAACCAAATAAAATCTTATGTAAATAAGGACGATTGGCTTTATTGTCTTGGAGATGTGATTGATCGCGGTCCCGCTGGAGTTGAAATTTTTCTAGATCTATACAAGAGACCAAATACAATCATACTGCGCGGTAACCACGAAGATATGGCGGCCGCAGCTGTCCCGCCACTTTTAGCTGGCACTGCGCAGATGGATGGTAAGTGGCTTAATGAACATACTAAGCATGGCGAAATAGAAAATACTTATGTATTAGATTGGTATAATAATGGCGGTATTCTGACTTGGAGAGCTTTACAAAAATATTCAAAAGAAGAAATCCAAAAAATAAGAGATATATGGGCAACACTCCCAACTAGTTTTATAGTTTATGATGACCAGAATCATTGGTATTACTATCTAGATCATTGTGGCTTCACACCGAGCTCCCGCGCATATAGATTACCATATTGGGATCGTTTACACTTTGATGATGAATGGGATGATTGGGCAGATGGAAAAAATGTAAGAATAATTCATGGTCACACTCCAGTGCAATCTTTTGAGTCTACCTTTTGCCCCAACGGATTTGTAAGATATACAACACTTCATCCAGAAGATGAGCGAATGATAAATTATATTCCGCAAATAGCTGTCTACTGCGGAGGTCATAAAGTTGATATTGATTTAGCTGCTATTGATAGCGGTCGCACAATGCTCTTAGATTTAGATAAATTTGAACCTATATATTTTACGACTTGACAAAGTAAAATTTTTTAGATATAATATATATGAAAAGAAAAACAAAAAGCCACAAATATTTAATAGAACGTGTGAGAGAGACGCTTCGCGTCTCTCTCACTTTACTTTTTTATTATTTTTTGATATAATATTTTTATAAAGAAAGAGGTGATATGTTATGAATAATTTTACTATTAGCAAATTTTATTGTACGAAATGTGGACATGAGGGTATTTCAATTCCAAGAAAAAATCAAAAGGTTAGAGAACCTGGACATTTAAAGAAACTTTTTTGTATTTATTGTAATAAAGAAGTAAATCATGCGGAGTGCCGCGGATTTGGTAAATACAATTATGAAGATTTCTTAATTGAATTTAAAGGTGGAAATTTTGATGAAGAAGGCAATAGGAAAATGCCTTGGAAACAATTCGTAGCGAACTATTATAAACAAGAAGGTGATTTAAATGGGTAAACTTATTCTTATGTGCGGCGTACCTGGTTCTGGGAAGACTACTTTCTGTAAAAATCATCTAACTGAAAATGATGTTCATATTTCTCGTGATGAAGTAAGATTTTCTTTGCTTAAAGATGGTGAAGATTATTTTGCACATGAAGATACAGTTTATAAAGAATTTTGGAGACGAATTAATGAAGCTCTTGCTTCAGGTAAGAACGTTTTCGCAGATCAAACTAATCTTTCTCCAAAAGCAAGAAAATATTTACTTAATAATGTAAATGGATATGATGAAGTAGATTGTCTTTGGTTTAATTGTTCCGTTCAATTTTGCTTAAATAATAATGAAAAAAGAAAAGGTATTGGTCGAACATATGTTCCTCGTGGCGTAATTCGACGAATGGCAGCACAATTTATTCCGCCTACTCATGAAGAAGGATTTACTCATGTTTGGATGTATTATCCAGAAAAACATTTAATAGGAGGTGAAAACTAATGGGAAAGATATGGTTGACATCAGACTTGCATTTTTCACATAATCAAGATTTTCTTTGGCAGCCACGCGGTTTTGAAAATATTTATGAACATAATGAAACTATTATTAAAAATTTTAATGAAGTAGTTGGTTGGGATGATGACCTTTATATTCTGGGAGATTGTTTTCTTAATAATAATGAAGAAGGAATGAAGTGTATGCGGCAGCTGCCTGGTAGACTTCATATTATCTGGGGTAATCATGATACATTAACTAGACAAACATTACTTTCAAATGAGCCTCGTGTAATTATACATGGATATGCTGATATAATTAAATATAATAATTATCATTTTTATCTTAGCCATTATCCAACAATAACAACCAATTTTGATGATGATAAAAAATTTAAAGCAAGATTATTTTCATTATCAGGACATACACATAGTAAAGCTATATGGCAACCCGCATGTGAATCTAGTTATAATGTAGCTCTTGACGCTCATAATAACTATCCTGTTGATATAGAAACTATAATTAATGATTTGAAGGAGAAACATAATAATGGATAAAACAAATATCCCTGTAGTAATATTTGCTATTATAGGCATAATTGCACTATTTATTTTTCTTCCATTTCTTTGCTTTGCTGGAGGATGGATTACTGGATGGCTTATTAAATTAATTTTCGGCAATACTTTTTGTAATGGTCTTGCTCTGATTGGAATTCATATTGCTCCTTCTCAGATTCCTCTTTTATGCGGTATTATTGGAGTAATTGGAAGCTTTTTCAAAAATACTATTAATACAAATAAAAAGGATTAATTATGAAATCAGGCATTAAATTAGTATATTCTGATTATAATGAAGAAACAGGCATTTCAATAGTCAGAATACAGACTCCATATGGAGTATTTAAAGGTAAAGCAAGGCTCAATCCGAAAGATGCTAATATTGCTTCTCATTATGAAGGATGTAAATATGCAGAAATGCGGGCTTATATTAAATATTTTAAATTTATGATTAAAATAAAGCGAACTGCTTATGACGAATTACAGAAACTTTATAATCAATTAAAATACAGTACACCCGCAGTCGCCCAAAATGATATTGTTCTTAATCTAATTAATGATTATATGACCGATTTAAATAATACTATCCAATCTTATAAAAAAGCTATTACAAAATATACAAACAATATTACAAAATCTATTAACGAACGAGAAACAATTCTCAACCGTATTAAAAAAGGTCAAAAATAAGTAATCATTTGCATTTAAAAATTATTACATATAGAGTAATAGGCTTAGGTAAGATATTTACTATAGTATTTTACCTAAAATTTTATATATGGATTTCTCCTCTTCCATATATTGATACTAGAAAAGGAGCATGATAATATAGATGCAACACTATTTTTATGATACTTGTGCATTATTAAATCATAGCAAAATGATTTTTGAACAATCAAAAGAAAAATTTTATATTAGTAATTTAACATTAAAAGAACTTGAAAATATTAAAACTTCTTTTAATAAAGATGCTGAAATAAAATATAAAGCAAGAAGAGTGGCACAAGAATTAATTACTTATGAAGATAAATATGAAGTAATTAATTATAAGCAAAGCTATGATGAACAATTAAAACAATACGATGTATTATCTGATAATATGGACAGTAGAATTATTTTAACTGCATTGGCAACAAAGGATTGTATCTTTGTAACTGATGATCTCTATTGTTCTCAAATTGCAAAATCCTTAAATATTCCTGTTAAATTTCTTTTTACAGAAAATGACAATTATAAAGGGTATACAATTATTACTCCAAAGGATGAAGATGAAATGGCGTATACTTATAAGACCATTTTTGATAATCCATCTGAATTTAATTTAAAAAATCATGAATACCTTTTAATTAGAACAGATGAAGGTATCGTTGATAAATATATTTTAATTGACAATGAATTAGAAAGATTAACAGATTTTATTTCATTTGATAGCACCCAGTTTGGTAAGGTTAAAGCAAGAGACGCTTATCAAGCTATTGCTATGGATAGTTTAAGAAGAAATAAAATTACTGCATTGCGGGGACCCGCAGGGAGTGGTAAATCATATCTAGCTATGTCCTATCTTTTTAGTCAACTAGAACATGGAAAAATTGATAGAATTGTTATTTTTTGTAACACAGTCGCAACTAATGGCTCTGCAAAATTAGGATATTACCCAGGAACAAAAGATGAAAAGCTGTTAGATTCACAGATTGGAAATTTTTTAACTAGTAAAGTGGGAGACCGCATCCAAGTTGAGAAATATATGGGTGAAGGACAAATTATTCTACTTCCAATGTCTGATATTCGTGGTTTTGATACTACTGGTATGAACGCTGGTATTTATATTACAGAAGCACAAAATATGGATATTGAATTAATGAAGCTTGCTTTACAAAGAATTGGAGAAGATTCAATTTGTATTCTTGATGGTGATGATACTGCTCAGGTTGATTTAGGTATATATGCTGGATCAAATAATGGCTTGAGAAGAGTATCTCAAGTATTTAGAGGAGAAAATATATATGGAGAAGTAACACTTCCAAATATATATAGAAGCAAAATTGCAAAGATTGCACAGAAAATGTAATCTTAATATTAGCTCTAGGTGTAAAAGCCTAGAGCTAATTTTTATACAAAAGGAGAACTAGTATATGTTATTATTCAGAAAGAAACAATATTACCAAAAACGTGCAAATAAAATGCGTAATACTCTTGAAAAATGGGATATTGAAAAAGAAACTCTTAAACAACAGGAAGAAATAAATCATGAATACCAAGAAATTAAACAGATAAATGCAAAAAAGAAAATGGCTACATCTAAAGTTATTTTATTCTTATTTATAGGAATGTGTTTATTTGGTATGTTTTTAACGGGATGGGCTACAATTCAATCTGTAACTATAGCGGCCGCCCTTGGTGTTATGCCAGACTTCGCCCCTATTGTTGCATTTATTGGATCCGTAGTAGCTCCAATTATTCCAATCTTTAGATATTATCAAAAATCAGAAAATGAAAATACTAAAGGTGGAATTGTTTATGATTCAGTCATTTCTAATAATGAAGATGACAGTAATGGAGTCGGTTAAGAAATGGAATCTCACCTAATATGATTTTCAAAAGGAGGAGAAAAATAAAACAATGGCAATCAATATAATTAAAAAAACTGGAACTCATGGTATGTATCATAAAGCAAGACAAATTAAATATCTTGTAATTCACTATACCGCTGGAGTAACATCAAAAGTAGGCGCAGCTAGGAATACTGCATCTTGGTTTTCAAATCCTAACGCGGGAGGAACTGCAGATTTCATTGTAGATGATGGTGAAATTGTGCAATATAACCCAGATCCTTTAAACTATGCTTGCTGGGCTGTTGGCGGCAGTAAGTACAATAATAAGGGTGGGAAGCTATATAAAGTAGCTACGAACATGAATTGTATTTCTATTGAAATTTGTAGCTCTAACAAAACAGGCAAAGCGACTACTCCGAATGATAAAAACTGGTATTTTACTGATGCCGCAATTAATAATGCTATAAAGTTATCAAAATATTTGATGCAGAAATATAATATTCCAGCGAGCAGAGTAATTCGCCACTATGATGTTACTGGTAAGCTTTGTCCTGGCATTTATGGGTGGAATGCAAATTCTGGCTCTGAAGCCACTTGGAATAATTTTAAATCAAGACTTGGCGGCGGTGCCTCTGTAACGCCCCCTACTCCAGCTCAACCATCTGCTCAACCGGCTGCCGCAAATACTGTACCAAGTGGTTCATTTACTGTAGAAGTATTAGTAAATGATTTAAATATTAGAAAAACTCCTAACGGAGAAAAAACTGGTAAAGTAACGGGCAAAGGTAAGTTTACTATTGTTCAAACTCAAAACGGATGGGGACTGTTAAAATCTTATGCAAAAAATAAAAATGGTTGGATTAATTTGAAATATACAAAAAGGGTATAAATAATAATATGGGCTTATGCTTCTGCATAAGCCCATTTATATCCATTTTGCCCAACCTACCCCACAGGAATAGTTTATTATATTAATAGACTATTCCATTTTTTTTGTTTCTATTTTTAACAAAATTTTTATTTGGAAACATATAGAACTCTATAATCTAAAAAATTTTGACAAATACAAAAAAATCTGATATAATATATTTATAAAAATAATATAGAAAGGAATATTTTATGGCTACTGATAAAACTCTATATACAGATAAATCGATCGAATCACTCAGCCCCTTAGAGTTCACCAGACTCAGACCTCAGGTGTATGCAGGTGACTGCTCATATAGCACACAGCTCCTGGTCGAAATTGTTTCTAACGCTATTGATGAGTTCCGACTTGGTCATGGTTCTAAAATTGAAGTTAATATAAATAAAGATATTGTTTATGTTCGAGATTATGGACAAGGTTTTCTTGTCAACTCAATGAGAGACGATGGTAAGACTGTCCTTGAAGCTGCGTTTAGTATATTAAATACATCTGGTAAATATCGTGATGATGGAACTTATGAAGGAACTTCTCTTGGTTCTTTTGGTATTGGTTCTAAAATTACGACTTTTCTTTCTCATCATACTGAAGTTGAAACTTGGAGAGATGGACAGACTGAATCAATAGGCTTTACAGAAGGCGTTTTTAATGGCGATCGCAAGGTCGGCCCTTCAAAAGAACCGAATGGAACATATGTTCGGTGGCAGCCTTCAGAAGAGTTCTTCACGCATACTGAAGTTGAAATTGATAAAGTAAAGACACTTTTTAATACATTAGTTTGCCTTTGTCCTGGTTTAACAATTGAATTAGATTATAATGGAAAGAAAACTACTTATGTATCACAGCATGGTCTCAATGACCTTGTAGATGAGGCTGTGAAAGATAAGGAACTTATTTCAAATCGTTTTAATATGAATTTTGCAGAAGGCAAAAATAAGATGGATATGGTTCTTACATATACATCTAATTATTCTTCTACCATTATTCCTTATGTTAATACAGGCCTTACTGAATCTGGCCAGCATATTACACAGGTCAAAACAACACTAACTCGTGTATTTAATAAATTCTTTAAAGAAAAGAAATGGCTTAAAAATAAAGATGAAAACTTAACAGGCGATGATATTCAAGAAGGAATGTATATTGTATTTAATATTACAGCTCCTAACGTTGGATATGACGCACAGGTTAAGTCAAGAATTACTAAAATTGATATGGCTCCATTTACTGGGATGTTATCTGAAAATCTTGAATATTGGCTTAATAACAATGAAAAAGAAATTAAGCAGATATTTGATAAAGCAGCATCCGCAAAGAAAGCAAGAGAAGCTGCAAAGAAAGCAAGAGAAAGAGTTCGTGAACAAGGTAAGAAGAAAGAAAAAGCACTCAAGTTCGATTCTAAACTTGCAGATTGCTGGTCTAAAGACCGCTCTAAATGTGAAATTTATGTTACCGAAGGTGATAGCGCTAGTGGTAATTTGAAAACTGCTCGTAACAATGAATTTCAAGCAGTATTACCTGTCCGTGGTAAAATTCTTAACGTAAGGAAAGCTTCACTTGAGAAAATTCAAAAAAACGCAGAGATTATGACAATGATTGAAGCTTTTGGTCTTAAAGTTGATTTAAAGACAATGAAATTGACATATGACCCAGCTGATTTGAGATACGACAAGATCATTATTGAATCGGACGCAGATGTAGATGGTGAACCAAGTGTTAGTGCCAATGAAAAACTTTACGCTTAATCAGGCGGGTAATGCTTTTGGGCAAAACATATTTATGTGATCCATACGGATTTCATATAAATATGAAAGAGAAAAAGCATTGCTAACGGGGCATCCTAAACTATTAAGCATGGAAATCCCGTGGGAAACTTATATTTATCCATTTCTCTTTCAATTAAATATAAAAATGGGGGAGAAATACAATGATTGGTATTTATAAAATTATTGATAAAGATGACCCAACAAAATTTTATGTTGGTCAATCAAATGATATTGAAAGGCGTATTAAAGAACATATCCAAAAATCATATAAACAATCACGAATCCCATTTGATGATTATATTAATCAGAGAGGGAAAGAAAACTTCACTTTTGAAGTTTTAGAAGAATGTTCATTAAATGAATTAAATGAAAAAGAAAGATATTGGATACAAAAATTAAATGCAACATCTTCTGGTAACAAATTTAATGGTGGTACTACTAATGTAATTGGAGAAAATAATCCAAGAGCAAAATTAACTGAAGAAGATGTAAAAATTATCCGTACTGCTTATAAAAATCATTTAAAACAAAAAGATGTATACGAACAATTTAAAGATAAAATTTCATTTGGATATTTTCAAAATGTGTGGCAGGGAAAATCTTGGTCACATATAATGCCTGAAGTTTTTACAAAAGAAAATAAAAAATATTATATATACCAAAATAGTAATGGCTCTCAAGGAGCAAGCGCACAATTTACTGACGATGAAGTTATAACAATTCGTCAAAGATATGTAAATGAAAGCGCAAAACAAATTTACGAAGATTATAAAGATCGAGTAAAATATCAAACTTTTCAAGCTTTATTATGGGGAAGAAGTTATAAAAATCTTCCAATCTATAAAAAGAAAGAAAAGAAATGGATAAATATTTGAACCTGTATCGACTATCTCCTTTGCCTTCTGGGCGGGAGAGTAGGGCTGCTATTGATACGCAGTTCGAAATGGTTTCCTCTCTATCATGAGAGTAAAAGATAGTCAGTGCTAATGGAAACATTAGATAACACGGCCCATATCAAGAACCTATTTTATACCTTTATCTGGACTTTCTGTCCTCAACTAATCCTGGATGGTCATGTCTACGCAGGCGTGCCGCCGCTTTACAAGATTACAGAAACAAAAGATAAGTATGTATATCTTAAAGATGATGCCGCACTTATTGAATACAGAAATAATCATAAAGGTAAAAAGTACCAGGTTAATCGCCTCAAGGGACTAGGGGAGATGTCCGCAGACGAGACCTCTATCCTCGTAGAGGCCGATCAGAGAATTATTAGACAGGTTACAGTGGCAGACATTGATATTGCTAATAAACTGTTTGATGATTTAATGGGAACGGCAATTCTTCCTCGTAAAAAATATATTCAAGAACATTCAAAAGAAGCGACGTATAATGTTTAAAATATTTTATGCATTTTTAGTCAAAATTGACAAAAATAGTCTACTTAATTTTAAAGTATATTAATAGACAAAGGAAGGAGAGTCAATTATGACTAAAGAAGAATTTTGTCAACAATATGGATATAGTTTACAAACTTTAAAAACTAGTTTTAATAGAACTAAAGAATCCTTATCGCATAAAGGATACATATTAACAAGGGAGGGAAGTTGGCCAAATGCCAATTATACTGTAGTTGAAGATAAAAGTTTAATTCCTCCTAAAAAAATTACATTAAGTACACGATTAATTGGACAAAGATTTGGACATTTAACTGTATTAAAAGATACTGGGAAAAGATTTTATCGAAGTATTGTATGGGATTGTGTATGTGATTGCGGAAGACATCATGAAGCAACATCTAATAATTTAAGTGGTGGGCATGTTAAAAGTTGTGCTAATATGGATTGTCCTTATAGCAAAACCTATGATGATTTAACTAATCAAAAATTTGGTTTATTAACAGCTTTATATCCGACAAGTATGAAAGATGGATCTCATATGTACTGGATGTGCAAGTGTGATTGTGGTAATTTAAAAGAAGTATCTTCTAGCTCATTAAAATCTCATACAGTACAATCTTGCGGATGTTTAAAACAATCTGTAGGAGAATTAAATATTAAAAAAATTTTAGAACAAAATAATATTAATTTTTGTGAACAATATACTTTTGCAGATTTAAAAAATAAAAAACCTTTACGATTTGATTTTGCTATTTTTAAAGACAATCAATTATTTAGACTAGTTGAATTTGATGGTATTCAACATTATGAAGAACAAGCATATTTTTCTCATTCACTCGCAGAAATTCAACAAAATGATAAAATAAAGAATGAATATTGTCAACAGCATAATATAATTTTAGTACGTATTCCATATTGGGAACGAGACAATATAACTTTAGATATGATAATGGGAGATAAATATATATATGGATCAACAACAAATTGAATTAAATCACGAATTGGGTGCTAACTTTATTGAATATGCTGCAGCCTGTAATACAGATAGAGCTATTCCAGACGCAAAATGCGGTTTGAAGCCAGTGGCACGCCGTATACTCTACGGAGCTCTTGAGGGTGGAAGAGTTTCATCCAAGCCTTATGTTAAGAGTGCTAGAATTGTTGGTGATGTAATGGGACAGTTACATCCGCATGGAGATTCTAGTATTTATGGAGCATTAGTAAGACTAGCTCAAGATTGGGTAATGCGCTACCCTCTTATTGATTTTCACGGTAATGTTGGTAGTATTGGCGGAGACGGTCCTGCCGCATCTCGATATACAGAAGCAAGATTGTCAAAACTTAGCGAAGATGGATTGCTAATTGGATTAAAGAAGAAGAATGTTAATTTCGTACCAAATTATGATGAAACTATGGAAGAGCCTGAAACTCTTCCAGCTATCTTCCCTAATCTTCTTTGCAATCCAAACAGCGGGATCGGCGTTGCTATAGCTTGTAACTGGGCGCCGCACAATCTTCGAGAAGTAGCTCAAGCTATTGAAGATTATATGGATGGGAAAACACCAGTTCTTCCTGGCCCTGATTTCCCAACGGGCGGTCAAATTATAAATAAGAATGATATTCCTAATATCATGGCAACAGGTCATGGTAGTGTTAAAATTAGAGCAAGATATAAAGTAGAAAAAAATCAAATTATTTTCTATGAAATTCCGTATGGAACTACTATTGAAGGATTGATTGCAGAAGTCGGTGCAGCTTGCGATAATAAAGAACTTGAAGGTATTACTGACATCCATGATGAAAGTAATAAAAAAGGAATTAGAGTTGTTGTAACTTGTGATAAAGGAGTGTCACCAGACGCAATAGTACAGAAAATTTATCAAAAAACTAATTTTCAGACTTCATTCTCATATAATCAAGTTGCTCTTGTCGATAAGACTCCTGTTGAGCTAAATCTGAAAGATTGCATTAAGATTTATATTCAGCATAATATTGATTGCTTAATTAAAGAAAGCAATTTTGATTTAGAAAAAGCAAAAGCAAGACTAGAAGTAGTTGAAGGACTAATTAAAGCACTCGAAGATATTGATAATATTATCGCATTAATTAAAAAATCAGAAAGTGCGGCCTCCGCTAAGACTATACTAATGGTTCAGTATAATTTTACTGAAAATCAGGCTAAAGCTATCCTTGCGATGAGATTAAGCTCTCTTGCTAAACTGGAAAAGGTTGAGCTGCAAGAAGAAAAGAAATCTCTTATTAGCCAAATTGAAGATTTAAATGACATTCTCATTAATAAAGAACGTCAGATTAATATTATCAGAGCTAGACTTGATACGCTAGTAAAAAAATATGGCGATGACCGTAGAACAGAACTCGCTCAAATTGATATTAAGCCAGAAGATAAAGAAGTAGAAACTGTTATTCCTGAAGATGTAGTTGTTGTTGTAACTAAATCTGGTGATGTAAAAAGAATAGCAAAAAATAGCTTTAAGACTCAAAGAAAAAATGGTAAAGGTGTAAAAACTTTAGATGATGTTATTCTTACAACAATTTCTACTAATACTATTGATACACTAATGATTTTTACTAATAAAGGTAAAATGTTTAGACTATTAGTAGATAATATACCAGCAGGAACAAATGCTTCAAAAGGACAAAATCTTGCTACAATTATTAAGATGGACTCTGATGAGAGTATTTCTGCGGTAACCTCTTTGCATCATCAAACTAATGCAGAATATGCAATCTTCTTTACAAAGAATGGTTTGATTAAGAAATCTGCTTTAACTGAGTATAAAAACATCAAGAAAAGCACTGGTATTCAAGCTATTAAACTTAAAGATGGCGATGAATTAGTTAATGTAACCTTTTTAAAAGATGAACCTGTGATTGTTATTACTAAGAATGGCTTTGCAATCAAGTTTGATACTAAAGATATTGCTGCAACAGGTAGAGTCACAAGTGGAGTAAAAGCAATTAAATTAAGTGAAGATGATTCAGTTTTAATTGGATTGCCAATTAGTCCTAAAAAGAAATATTTAGCAATAGTATCAGCAAACGGAGTTGGAAAGAAAACAGATATTAATGAATTTCCACTTCAAGGCCGAGGCGGTAAAGGACTATTTGCTTATAAATCAGATAAACATATTGCAGGCGCCGCATTAGTCGATGATACTGATAGCGTCTTGATTCGCGGCGTCCCTAATTCAATATGTATCGCAGCTTCAGATTTGCCTCTTGTGAGTCGAATTGGAATTGGTAATATCCTTATTAAGAATACGAATGTTACTGGTGTAATTAAATTATAATTAATGGTGCAGTCTTAAGACTGCACCATTTTATTTTTATCAAAAATTATTATATAATATATATATAGAAATAAGAGAGGTGATAAATATGATTGATTGTTTATATCAACCATTTAAACATTGGGCAAATAATAAAGCTATTTGGATTTATAGTGATACTCATTTTGAAGATTCTGATTGCCATTTAATGGATTCAAATTGGATTACTCCAACTGAGCAAATCAAAATTTTAAATAGCCAAGCAGGTCGTAAAGATACTTTAATTTTACTTGGAGATATTGGAAATCCTGAATGGCTAAATAAACTTCATGCAAGCTATAAAATATTAATTACGGGCAATCATGATAAAGGAACATCAATATATAAATCTTATTTTGATGAAATATATAACGGGCCACTTTTAATAGCAGATAAAATTTTACTTAGCCATGAACCTATTAATGGATTAGATTGGTGCCTTAATATACATGGGCATGATCATGGCTCTAATGGCGGCCGCGTTAATTTAAATCATTATTGTGTTTGTTCAAATACTGTTCAATATAAAGCATTAAATTTAAATAGTTTTATTAAAAATGGAGGATTGGCACATATTCCTTCAATTCATCGTTTAACAATTAATTATGCAACAGAACATAGTTTACATAAAGAGGTAGATAATGGATAAATTAGAAATGGGAGCTTTGGTTAATAAACTTAATAAATATACTGAAGCTTATGATGCAGGAACACCTCTTATTTCTGATAAAGAATGGGATGAATTATATTTTCAATTAGTGGAAGCAGAAAAAGAGACTGGAATTATCTTACCTAATTCACCAACTCAGTCCATTCATTTTCAGACTGTTACTAAACTAAATAAAGTAAAACATAATCATCCAATGCTTTCATTAGATAAAACAAAAGATGCTAATACAATTCAATCGTTCCTTGGAGAAAAAGATTGGATTGCTATGTGTAAAATGGATGGATTAACTTGTTCTTTAAAATATGAAGATGGAAAATTAGTTAGCGCGGAGACAAGAGGAAATGGAGAAATAGGAGAAGATATACTCCATAATGCACTTTGTGTAAAATCTATTCCTCATAGTATTCCATTTAAAGATGAACTAATTGTAGATGGAGAAATAATTTGCACTTATAATAATTTTAAACTATTTTCTGAACAGTATAAAAATCCAAGAAATTTTGCATCGGGCAGTATAAGATTGCTTGATTCAAAGGAATGTTTTAAACGTAATCTTGATTTTATTGCTTGGGATGCTATTACTAATTTTGCAAGTACATTATCTATCAAATTACTTATATTGCAATCTTATGGTTTTACTGTTGTACCAAGAATTATCAAAGATGATTCAATTACAATAGAAGACGCTATTAATGAACTTCAAGAAAGAGCAAATGAGTCATCATATCCAATTGATGGCATTGTATTTAAATATGATTTAGTAACAGATTATAATGCGGCAGGCCGCACAGACCATCATTTTAAGGGTGGAATGGCATATAAATTTTATGATGAAACTTATTCCACTAATTTAAAATATATTGATTGGACAATGGGGAAAACAGGTATTCTTTCTCCTGTTGCTGTATTTAATCCAGTAGATATTGATGGTACTACTGTAGAAAGAGCTTCTTTACATAATATTAGTATTATGCAAGAAACAATGGGTATTCCTTATGAGGGAGAAGCTCTTGAAATCTTTAAAAGTAATCAAATCATTCCGCAGGTATATTCTGCTGAAAAGAAAAATGATATTATACCTTTAGAGATACCTAAGATTTGTCCTATATGCGGTCAGCCTACTGAAATTAAAGAAGATGGTATTGCTAAAATATTATATTGCTCAAATCCTAATTGTGAAGGTAAACTATTAAATCAATTAGACCATTTTTGTGGTAAAAAAGGATTAGATATTAAAGGATTATCAAAAGCAACACTATCTAAACTAATTGATTGGAATTGGGTGTCTTATTTTAAAGATATTTATAGATTAAATGAACATAAAAAAGAATGGATACAGAAACCTGGATTTGGTGATAAATCTGTTCAAAATATTTTAAATGCAATAGAAGAAAGTAGAAAACCAGAATTATGGCGAGTGATTGCGGCCGCCTCTATTCCAAATATAGGTGGAGTTGCATCTAAAGAATTAGCTAGTTATTTTAAAACTTATGCTAATTTTAGAAAAGCAGTTGAAGATAATTTTGATTTTACTCAACTAGAAGATTTTGGAGAAGTCGCAAATTATGATATTTTGAATTTTAATTATACAAATATTGATGATGTAGTATCTTATGCTTTTGAAATTCAAGACGCGGCGGCCGCCCCTCAGGAGATGTCGCTAGACAAGGTTCAGTTTTGTATCACTGGTAAATTACAGCATTTTAAAAATAGGGACGAATTAAAAGCAAAGATTGAGTCTCTTGGCGGTAAAGTAACTGGATCAGTATCAAGCAAAACTAATTATCTTATTAATAATGATATTAATTCAACTAGTGGTAAAAATAAGACAGCTAAATCTCTTAATGTTCCAATCATTAGTGAAGATGACTTCCTGCAAATGGTATCTTCTAATTGAAAGTTATGAAAAATTTTGATATAATATATTTAAGAAATGAATAAGAGAGAACAAAAAAAAATCGCTAATCGAGTAGCGAAACTCGAAAGGAATATATCATTGGGCAAAAATGTTAAAGAAGCTCAAGCTGAAATTGAAAATATAATGACTACCCTTTCGATAGAAGATTTTATTTACATTGATAATTATATTCAAGAAATATTTTCATTGACAAAGTGAAAAATTTTTGATATAATATATATATAATAAAGGAAGAAAATTATTAAACTACTACTTCCAATATTAAAAACTACTAATAATAATTTTTTTAAGGAGAAAACAACTATGGCACTTAAGGAAAATTCACGCAAGGTTTATGATTATGTTTCTGCACATGATGGCGAGGACTTTACAGCAAAGGATATTGCTGCAGCACTCGGACTTGATGCTCGTCAGGTAAATGGTATCGTTACTTCAGCTTTCCAGCGTAAGGGACTTATGGAGAGAGTTGAGGCAGAAGTTGAGAACGCAGACGGTACGCATGATAAGGTTAAGCTCGTTAAGCTGACAGACGCTGGCCGCGAGTTCGATCCAGATGCTGATCCTGAGAAGAAGGCAGAGTAATATATAACATACATAGTATGCCAATAGGGTTGGGTTATATGACCCAGCCCTATTATTTTATAAAATTATGATAATTGTTTTAACAATATTGATTATAATATTAATCATATTGTTATTGAAAATGTGGCAAGATTTAAAACAAACAAAAGCATTTAAAGCAAAATAGATTGCTGATGCGACCGCCGCGCAAGAACAATATGATAATCTTATAAAGTCAATTAATGATTTAAACCTTGAAAAGGTTAAATTATATAGTGAAATTGAAACTCAAAAGAAAAATATAAATTCAATATATGAATCTGAAACCGCTCGTATTCAATCTGAGATTGAACGATATAAAGATAAAGCTACTTACGCTGCTGAAGAATATGTTAATTCATTAAAACAATCATATGTGAAAGCAAAGTAGCAGCATGACGCACAATTATTACAGTTAGAAGAGGATAAAAAAGAATCCGAATTAGCTTTAGATAAAATACGTCAATCTTTAAGCGCGGGGGTCCAAGCTAAATTAAGATAGCAAGAAAAACGCACTCAATTAGATTTTTATAAATTAAACATTACAAATACTGAACTACAAGATATACAATTACTAGAAAATGTAAAATTAAATTTACATAATCCGATAATTTTAAGTAAACTTATCTGGAGTACATATTTTCAAAAACAAACTAATGAACTATGTAATAGAGTAGTTGGTGTAGATAAAAAATGTGGTATTTATAAAATCACAAATATCAATACTGAACAAGTATATATTGGACAAAGTGTTGACATTGGTTCTCGTTGGAAACAACATATTAAGTGCGGTCTGGGAATAGACGCTCCCGCAACCAATAAGTTATATAACTCTATGCAAAAAGATGGAGTTTGGAATTTTTCTTTTGAAGTTCTCGAAGAATGTCCGAAAGATCAACTAAATGAAAAAGAAGCTGAATGGATTAATATGTATCAAAGTGATAAATTCGGATATAATAGTACAAAAGGTAATAAAAGTTAAGGAGTTTAAATATGGTAGAAATTCCTACGATTGCAGATACGCTGCAGAAGGTAAAAAATAGTAAGTAGGCTTATAAAACATATGAAAATGCTATAAACAGTCTATCATATTGGAAGCGACATTTAATTCTTGGAGTAATCGAGGATGATACTGGAGAATCTATTGAAAGTATGATTAAATTCTGGAACGCTCAAGATGATGAAGCTAATGTTCCAGTAGATAAAAGACAACCTATTTTACTCTTTGTTGATTCACCTGGTGGAGATTTATCTGCTGCTTTTACAATTATTGATTCTATTGCTTTTTCAAAAACACCTGTATATACTATTAACATAGGCTGCGCATATAGTGGTGGTTTCTTTGTATATATTGCAGGTCATAAACGGTTTACCTATCCGCACGCATCTTTCCTTTACCACGAAGGAAGTACAGAAATTGGTGGAGACGCAGGTAAATTTCAAAACTTTTCTGATTTCTATAAAGAACAGTTAACTGAATTAAAAAACATAACCTTGAAATATACAAAGATTTCAGAAGAACTTTATAATGAGAAACGTCGAGATGATTGGTGGATTACTGCTGATGAATCTATTGAATTAGGCGTTAGTGATGAAGTTTTAGACCATTTTATATATTGAGGTTTATTAATGAAATTTGAAAATACAGAAGTAATGAATTTTAAAGGGGCTTTCAGAGGATTGCGTAATCCTCTTGAGTCCTGGTCTAAATCAGATAGCTCATTTGATAATGGGATGACCATAATCGGAGAAAAAGACTTGAATCTGGCGCAACGCATGATTAAAGCTGGATCAAGTGATTCTAAATTTCTTCGACAGATTTTTGTGTCTGTAGACATCACGGGCCCGTTATACTGGCTCAAGTAGCTAGACACTTACAAAGTAGCGACTGTTGCTAATAGCACCTCAACGATGCACAAATTAGCGTCCACTCCTATTACAAAAGAATGTTTTGAAATGGGAGATTATAACAATCTTAAAGTATATGATAATGAACCATATAAAATTAATGATTATACTGATGATTGTTGGGATGAAATAATTAATATTTGCGAAACACTTCGTCAAAGATACAATGAAACAAAAGACCAAAGGTACTGGAAAGAATTAATTCGTATCTTACCAGAGTCTTGGCAACAGACTAGAACTTGGACAAATAATTATGCGGGCCTCCGCAATATTTACTTTCAAAGAAAAAATCATCGTTTAACTGAATGGTCAAATGATTTTTGCTCTTGGATTAAAACTCTTCCCTATGCAGCAGAATTAATTACATACCAGCCAGAGAAATCTACTGATTGATTTTTTAAAAAACTTTTGCTATAATATTTATAGAAAGTTAAGAAAGAACAGCTATTATTATTTTCTATTAAGGAGAAAACTAATGAGAAAGAACACAAATCAGGAACAGATTGAAGGAAGAATTTATCAGCATAATCTTCAGGAAAAGATTACTGGAGAAACCAGTAAGCATCCTGGAACACCATTTATTGCTGGTACAATTGATGTAGCAACAGATGAACGGGGACTCAATATTCTCACAGTTCATTATACATATGTAACTGAATCTACAAAGAATGGTAATAAGAACGCTTCTTATGCAAATCTCAAGAGGATCATTGATAATGGTAAGACTATTACTAATGATGGCATTGAGAACGCATGGAAGGTAAGACTCACGCCTGCAATCGCACTGAATGATTTCTACCCACAGGGGCAGGATGATCTCGTATCTCAGCCTCGAAATGAGGGCGGTTTTGTATCTATTATTTCAGAGCTTCATCCAGAGGGAATCGAGAGAAATAAGTTTACAGCGGATGTCCTTATTAATAAGGTAGACCATGTTGATGCAGATGAAGAGAAGGGTATCACAGAAGATTTCGTTCGTATGAACTGTGCGGTATTTAATTTCCGTAATGATATTCTTCCATTTACTTTCGTAGCAAAGAATAAGGATGCTATGAAGTATTTTGAAGGACTTGAACTTCCTTGCTATACTAAGGTATGGGGCAAGATTGTAAGCTCTACTCAGACTGTTAGACATAAGACTGAATCTGCTTTTGGCGGAGACGCAGTTGATACAACAGAGAAAAGAGTTCGTGAGTGGGTTGTAACAGGCGCTCAGAAGGAGCCTTATGAGTTCGGAGAAGAGAATGTTATGACCGCTGATGAAGTTAAGGAAGCGCTTGCAAATCGTAATGTAATGCTTGCTGAAAACAAGAAGAGAAGCGAAGAGTATTACGCAAAGAACGGAGCTACTTCAACATCTTCCAAGACAGATGCGGCAGTCCCCGCAGGTGGATTTAATTTCTAATTAATCACTATTTTATGTAGAGGGGATTATTGATAAAATAATCCTCTCATATTTTTCTATGAAAGGATGACTAATAATGGCAGATATTAATATTTTTAACATTCAGCCGCATCAGGTTAGTCGTGATATGAGAGGATATTCCGTATTCTTCTACGGCGAACCAAAGAGTGGCAAGACTACCACCGCATCAAAGTTTCCAAAGAGTCTTTTGCTTGCATTTGAAAAAGGTTATAATGCGCTACCTGGAGTTATGGCACAGCCTATCAATAGCTGGGCAGAGTTTAAAAAGGTTCTTCGCCAGCTGAAAGAATCTCAGGCGCATGAGATGTTTGAAACAATCATTATTGATACATCTGATATTGCGTATGACTATTGCACAAAATATATCTGTGATAATGCGCCTCGTTCAGATGGTGGATTTGGTGTTGACTCTATCTCAGATATTCCTTATGGTAAAGGATATGGAATGATTTCAAAAGAATTTGATTCATGTCTTCGTTCTATTGTAATGATGGATTATGGTCTTGTTATCATTTCTCATGCAACCGATAAGACTTTCACTGATGAACAGGGTCAGCAGTATAATAAGATTGTTCCTACTCTTGACAAAAGAGCAAATAATATTGTATCTCGTATGTGCGATATTATTGGATATTCACGTATTGTAACCGATAAAGAAGGCGTTGAATCTACAAAACTTTTTATTCGCGGTACTTCACGTTTTGAAGCTGGATCAAGATTTAAGTATACTCCAGATTATATTGATTTTAATTATAAGTCTCTTGTCAATGCTATTGGTGATGCTATCGACAAACAGGCTAAAGAAGATGGAGAAGAGTATTTTACTGATACTCGTAGCAATCTTTATGAAGATACTACTAAGAATCTTGATTTCGATGAACTTATGGCTACATTCAATAGCCTAGTTAAATCTATTACGGATAAGGCTTCTGATGAAGAAATGCAATCTTTTTGGGCGCCTCGTATTCAATCTATTACAGATAAATATCTTGGTAGAGGAAATAAGGTTAATAATATGTCAAGAGAGCAGGTTGAAGCTCTTTCACTTATCAATGATGACTTGTCTGAATTAATTAATTCAAAAAAGTAAATTCTTTAATATATACTAGATTTTTTTAAGAGGAAGATAGATAATATCTTCCTCTTTACTTTTTTATAAAAATATGATATAATAAATATAAGAATGAGGTGATATATTTATTATGACAAAACATATTGTAATATGTCCATTCTGTAAACAATCTTTCGATGCACAACCCGAAGGAGAAAATAAAGAATGGATTAAAATCAAACGCCGTTATGCTCATATGTCGTGTTATATTGATCATGAACAAAGCATGACTCAAGAGGAAAAAGATTTAAGAGATTTAGTAACATATATACAACAATTATTAGGTGATGATTATGTATATATGAAGGTAAAGAAACAAATAGAAGAATATCATAATAAATTTCAATATTCATATACAGGAATGTTGTCGTCTTTAAAATGGTATTATGAAGTTCAAAACAATAAAACAGATAAAGCTAATGGTGGCATAGGAATAATTCCATATATTTACAACGATGCTAAAAAATATTATTATAATATTTATTTAGCACAGCAGAAAAATGCCACTATAACAAACTACCAAGTGCCAGTGAAAGAAATTTCAATCCAGTCCCCTCGGATGTATGAGCGGCCGCCGCACTTATGGTTTGAAAATGATGAGGAGGATGAAGATTAATGGCACAACCAAGATATGTTGATATTCCAGCTATTGTACAAGTCATTGGAAGCGTTTATCAAAACCCAAATCTATTAGATAATGAAGCGTATCATATTACAGAAGATGATTTTACTGAAAAATTTCATAAAGTAATTTTCGGTTCTATTTATAATCTTCATATGCTAGGCGCACAAAAAATTAATATCAATACAATAGAAGATTATCTTGGACAAAGACCAACAAAATTAGCTATCTATAAAACTAATAAAGGGCCAGAATATCTGGAAAATCTTCAAGAATCAACTCAGGTCGAGTCTTTTGATTATTATTACAAAAGAATGAAAAAAATGACTTTACTCCGTATGTATAATGAGCGAGTCGGAATGGATTTATCATGGTTGTATGATATTAATAATATTCTTGACATAAAGAAAAAACAAAAGCAAGAAGATTGGTTAGATAATACTCCTATTGAAGATATAGCTAATCAAGTTAATGATAAAATTGAACAAATCAAATCAAAGTATGTTGATAATGCAGATGACAGCTTTTCCGAAGCAGGAGAAGGTATTGAAGATTTAATCGTCCGTTTACAAAAATATCCTGAAGTTGGTTATCCTCTTTATGGTGCTTTAAATAACTCTATACATCGCGGCGCCCGCCTCGGTAAGTTATATCTTCGCAGCGCGGCTACAGGAGTTGGTAAAACTAGAGCCATGGTGGCAGATTGTTGCACTATTGGATGTGCAGAATTATATGATTCTACCACGGGTTCATGGATAGCAAATGGAACTAAAGAGCCAGTTGTATTTGTAACTACTGAGCAGCAGCTAGATGAAATCCAGACTATGATGTTAGCTTTTATAGCTAATGTCAATGAAGATCATATTCTTGACAACTCGTATGGAACAGATGAGTTAGAGAGAGTCATGCACGCCGCACAAATCCTCAAAGAGTCTGACATTCATATCAAAAGATTACCAGACTTCAGTTTGCAAGATATTGAAAACACAATTAAATTTAGTGTACGAGAATATCATGTAAGATATTTCTTCCATGATTATATTCATACTTCAATTAAAATTCTTAGTGAGATTAGTTCAAAAGCTAGAGTTCAAGGATTGCGTGAAGATAATATTTTGTTTATGATTGCGGTCCGCCTAAAAGATTTAGCAGTTGAGAATGGTATCTTTATTGAAACGGCTACTCAGTTGAATGGTGATTATCGAACAGCTCAAACTTACGACCAAAATCTTCTGCGTGGAGCAAAAAGTATTGCAGATAAAATTGACGTAGGTGAAATAATGCTTGATGTATCTCAAGAAGATAAAGAAGCATTAAAGAAATTAATTGAACAAAATGGTTTTCCGATTCCAGATACTAAAATATCAATTTATAAAAATCGTAGAGGAAAGTATAAAGATATATTAGTTTGGTGTTCAAGTGATAAGGGCTGTTGTAAAATCAATCCTACTTTTGTAACTAATTATCAATATGAATTACTAGATATTCCAGCATTAAAAATTACTGTTACTCCGAGAGAAGAGGAGTCCGCATTTTGAAATATGATAAAGATGAAATAAAAAATTCATTAACAATAGAGCAAGTAGAACAATTAGTAGCAGAACTTGGCGGCGAACCTCGCCGTCAAGGAAACTATTTAGTATGTGCTACTATATGCCATAATCATCCAGGCGAAGGCTCACATAAATTGTATTATTATAATAACACAAAATTGTTTCGTTGTTATACTGAATGTGACGATACTTTTGATATATTTCAATTACTTATTAAAATTCATAAACAAAATGGAGAAGATTGGACACTATATAATGCAGAATCTTATATAGTAAATTACTTCTCGCTTGATTTTGAAGAAGATTTTTTTGAAGAACGTTCAAATCTTCAAGATTGGCAAATTTTTTCCAAATATAAAGAAAATAATCAAAAATCTGATAGTAAAAAAATAATCAATCTTCAAACTTTTGACGATGCATTTTTACATAATCTGCCGCAGCCGCATATTATTCCATGGGAAAAAGAAGGTATCAGTTATAACATTGAACAATTAAGAGGTATCAGATTTGATCCTGCTAATTATGGAGTAGTTATTCCACACTATAATATAGATAATAAATTAGTAGGGGTCCGCGAACGAACTCTAGTAAAAGAAAATGAAATATATGGAAAATACCGACCAGCAGTAATAAATAGAAAAATGTATAACCACCCGCTTGGGTATAATCTTTATAATTTAAACAATAGTAAAACAGCAATAGCGGCACTCCATAAAGTCGTAGTCTTTGAAGGCGAGAAGTCTAGTCTCTTATATGCGTCTATGTTTGGTCCAGATAATGATATATCTGTAGCTTGCTGTGGAAGTAATTTAATTTCATATCAATTTAAATTACTTTATAATCTTGGAGTTAATGAAATTATCATTGCTTTTGATAGACAATTTCAAACCCTTAAAGATAAAGAATGGCAAGGTTGGACAAAGAAATTAAAAGATATACATAATAAATATGGCTCAATTGTGCAAATTAGTTTTATGTTTGATTTAGATAATAAATTAAATTATAAAGATAGTCCAATAGATCAAGGCAAAGATACTTTTATGTATTTATTTCAAAATAGAATACAGCTGTAAGGAGATGTCATGAATTGACATCTCTTTTTTTTTATGTTATAATAAAAATAGAAATAAAAAGTAAAAAGGACAGATTAAAATGAAATATAAATTAATTAAACCTATCAATCCGCAGTATTCTACGGTTGAACAAATACTAACTAATCGCGGCATCCCTATTCAAGAAATTCATCATTATCTTAATACAACAGATAATGATATTAATTCACCTTCTCTATTTGGAGAAGATAATTTAAAAAGAGGGGCGGCCGCACTTATAAACACTATCAAGTCAGATAATACAATGATTATTGTAGTAGATGCTGACTGTGATGGCTTTACATCATCTGCAATATTAATTAATTATTTACATGATTTATTTCCACATTGGGTAGAAACTAAATTATCTTGGTATTTACATTCAAGCAAACAACATGGATTGAATGATTGCATAGATTGGATTATTGATAAACAATTTAATTTAGTATGTTGCCCAGATTCATCTAGTAATGACTATAATGAACATCAGCGTTTAAAGGAATTGGGTATTGATACGATCGTATTAGATCACCATGAAGCAGATAAAATTGATGATAATGCAATTATTATTAATAATCAATTATCATCATATCCAAATAAAGAATTATCTGGGGCAGGTGTGACCTGGCAATTTTGTCGTTACATAGATAAATTATTAAATACTACTCATGCCAATAATTATTTAGATTTAGTGTCTCTCGGCGATAATGCAGATATGATGAGTATGACTTCTTTTGAAACTAAACATTTAATTCAAAAAGGGCTAGAAGATGAAAACCTAAAAAATCCATTTATAACATACATGGCAGATAAGAATAGTTTTTCATTAAAAGGAAAATTAACTCCTATCAATGTTGCATTTTATATTGCACCATATGTTAACGCTATAGTAAGAAGCGGCACTCTTGAAGAAAAACAAGTTGTATTTGAATCAATGTTGCAATTTAGAGCTTTTGAACGAGTTCCTTCTATAAAGCGTGGGCATAAATTAGGAGATACTGAGTCAATAGTAGAACAAGCAACACGAATTGCTACTAATGTAAAAGCTCGTCAGACAAAAGCTCAAAATGAAGGAATGTTGACTATTGAAAATATGATTCAAGAACAACACCTTCTTGACCATAAAGTTTTATTATTCCTTATTGAAGCTGGTGCTATTGATAAAAATATTGCTGGATTAATTGCAAATAAAATAATGTCTAAATATCAAAGACCAGTTTGCATTTTAACAAAAGTAAATGATGAAGGTACTATCTCTTATCAAGGCTCCGCTCGTGGATGTGATAAAACTGGAGTAAATAATTTTAAAGATATATGCAGTCAAACTAATGCTATTTTATATGCGGAAGGCCATCAAGGTGCTTTCGGACTCGGCATAGAAGAAGATAAAATTCAAGATTTTATAAATAGAACAGATGAAATATTAAAAGATATTAATGATGAACCTATTTATTTTGTAGATTATATTTATCAATCTAATACTATCAACCCTCAGAATATCTTAAATATTGCAGACATGGATAATTTATGGGGGAAAGATATTAACGAAGCACTAGTCGCTGTTGAAAATATAAAAGTTACTTCAGATATGGTAACTGTATATTCAAAGAAAAATTTAACAATTAAAATCAATTTACCAAATAATATTAGTGCGATGATTTTTAACGCTTCAGATGAAGAAGTAGCAAAATTACAAACTAATAATACAGGATATGTTGAAATTAATCTTATAGCAAAATGCAATCGTAATGAATGGATGGGCAATATTACACCTCAATTATTTATCGAAGATTGGGAAACTACAGACTCAAATAAATACTATTTTTAACTGAGCGGCTTGATTGCGGCTGCTATTATCGTAGTCCAAGATTAAACATAGTCTTGGACTTTTTTAATGTGAATTTTACTTTTGAGAAAAAATATAGTATAATAAATTATAAAAAGATAGTAAAAGAGGTTAAATATGATACTTACAAATAAACAAGAAGAAGGTCTTAAACTGGCTGTACAACGCCATAAAGACGGAGAAAAGTACACAGTAATATCTGGATATGCTGGTACAGGTAAGTCAACCCTAGTGCGTTTTATTATCGACGCCTTAAATGTAGAGGAAGACAGAGTATGTTATACTTCATTTACTGGCAAAGCAGCAGAAGTGCTCCGTAAAAAAGGTAATAGAAATGTATCTACATTGCATAGGCTTTTATATGAACATATCCCGCGGCCCGCAGGTGGCTTTATTCGTAAAAAGAAGCCTATGATTGATTACGATATAGTAGTCGTAGATGAGGTATCAATGGTTCCGAAGAGTCTTATGGAAGTATTGTTTACTCATCCTTGTTATGTTATTTGCCTAGGCGATCCATTCCAGCTTCCACCAATAGATAAAGATGAAGATAATCATTTACTTGACCATCCGCATATTTTTCTTGATGAAATTATGCGGCAGGCCGCAGATTCAGAAATTATCCAGCTTACTATGAAAATAAGAAATAAAGAACCTATTTCTTTATTTAATGGTGATAATGTTAAAGTGTTACCAAAAGATCAACTAAATACTGGTATTCTTACTTGGGCGGATCAGGTATTAGTTGCTACTAATGCTAAACGTCAAGCGATTAATAACCAAATGCGTATGTTATATCATCATGGCGGCCGCCCTGAAGATGGAGATAAAGTAATATGTCTTCGTAATTATTGGGAAGATACAAATTTAAATGGTGATGCTCTTGTCAATGGCACTCTTGGTTATATTCATAACCCGTATGAAAGTTTTAATATGCTTCCATCATTTTGTAAAAAGCGACAAGTAGATACTCTTGAAGCCGAATTTGTAGCAGATGATGGCAACTCGTTTGGCGGATTACAAATGGATTTAAATATGATGCTCACAGGTGATTGCTCTCTTGACTGGCGAGATAAATATAAACTTGGAAAAAATCGTAAAACGCAACATCTAGTGCCAAAGGAGTTCGTTTATGGATATGCTATAACTGGTCACAAAGCGCAAGGGTCTGAGTGGGATAAGGTTACGGTTCTAGAAGAAAAGTTCCCATTCGACAAAAATGAACATGCCCGCTGGCTATATACAGCTTGCACCCGTGCCGCGGATAAACTTGTATTGATTCAACAATAAAAATTGGAGGTAAATTATGATAAAAGGCAAACATCCAAACAAATTTATGTGGACAGCAGATAATTATAGATGGCAGAGAAATGATGGTACTATAATTAAAGGTTGCGAAAAATTTTTAGAATATAATGTTACTATCAATATGAGGGGACAAGCTGTTACATTAAATTTTATTTCAGATTATCCAACTGAAGAAGTTATAGCGCAATTAGAAAATTTTACCTCTAATATGATCAATAATTGTCCCAATTGTATATGGAAAAATTATAAAACTAATAAAGAAGGAGAATAATTATGGATGTAATTGCTTTTATAAATAAAATGAAAGATGTTTTTTCAGCTCTTCCTGATGAAGAAATAGATACATATAATGATTTATATAATGATGCTCCAACTGAAGAATTTATTGCATGGATTAATAGAAAGTGTGATGAATTGTGCAAATAAAAACTTCATATTTTTATCAAATCAGAAATTTTAAGCCGTGGATGATACCTGTATCTACGGCTTTAAGTGATCCAATTTGGTACCGTCCGCCGCAAGGAAAAGAATGGTTTGTAGACAAACGAGGAGTAATTAACGGTTTAAAATATAAACCACTTATAGTGCAATATGACTGTAATATGTTATGCCCTATATGCGAAGAAAAAGATATTTTAAAAGGTAATTGTTTTACAATGCTTGAATATCGTAAGGCTCTTGATACAATAAATAAAGATACTATGTATAAAGCTTTTGAACATTGTATAAATTATTTTAAATTACCTTTTGATGATAATGAACCTATGATAGTATTAATGGTACATGAGGCTCCACAAAATCCATGTAGTGAACGTATTGCATTACAAGATTATTTTAAATGTGAAGAATTAAAATATCCAATTGAAGATAATTATTAATGAACCACAGTTGTGCTCATTTTTGACTTTTTGAGAAAAAAATGATATAATATTTATATAAAATAAAGAGGTATCAATATGAAAGAAGTAAAAAGAACTGAGCGCGGATGGGCTGGACATTTTTGCTGTTCTAGGGACTGCGCCTTCCGCAGAAATACTTTGCTTGAGTATAAAAATAAAAAATGGATAATTTCAACAGTAGGTTTACAAATTTGCAGGCATACTATATCGCCCTATTGTAAAGAAGGTGATGTAATGACCATTGGATACAATCGTTGGTATGAAACAATGGCATTTGAATCCCTTTATAATGAATATGATGACGCGGATGTTACAAAAGAGATTGAATTTGAAAGTGACTGGGGCATTTGGGGAGAGACATGGGAAGAGGTTATGGAAAAATATAATCAGCATCCTGATCTTGCAGCAAATGAAATGCATGAAAAAATTGTTGAAGAATTGATGGAGAAAATTAAAAATGAAATATAGATTAGTAGAAGAGAATAAATTAAGACGTTTAATTGAATCTGAGATGATATATAATGAACTTTGCGCTTGGGGAGTAGATAATTGGACTGGATTTGATGAAGTTAAATTTCCAGATATTGATGATGTTGAAAAAGAGTTAAATAAGTTTGATAAATTCGAGGAGCGTGATTCTGATGATTAAATCATTATATCCACAATTACAAACATTGGATATACAGGATTTGATGTAAAAAGGAGGTGGTTAAAATAAATACTCAGGATAGAATGGAAATACACTCTCATACTGAGTATTCCTAATGTCTAACATTAGGTTACTCGATTGTATCAATAAGCCAATAGATCTTGTTAATCGGGCAATAGAGATTGGTCTTAAAGGTATAGTAATCACAGACCACGAGACTCTTTCAAGTCATGTTAAATTAAATAAATATCAATTTGAGATTCAGAAAGAACATCCTGACTTTAAAATTGGATTAGGCAATGAGATTTATCTTACAGATACAAGAGATAAAAATCAAAAATATTATCATTTTATTTTAATTGCAAAAAATAAAGAAGGATGGAAACAACTTCGTATTTTATCTTCGAGAGCATGGATGCAAAGTTATTATGATCGAGGATTCGAAAGAGTTCCGACTTTGAAATCAGAAATTGAAGATGTAATATTGAAGAACCCAGGCAATATTATTGCAACTTCAGCTTGTATCGGCGGAGAGTTATCATCTTCAGTCTTAGCGATGGAAAAGGCTAGACAAGTTGGAGATATAGCGGGAACCGCCGCAGCTTATAATCAAATTACATCATTTATTGAGTGGTGTTTAAAAGTATTTGGTGAGGACTTTTTCATCGAATGTGCTCCTAGCGCAAGTAAAGACCAAATTATTGTAAATAAAAAACTTGCAGATATAGCAAAAGTATATGGAATCAAAATGGTAATTGGTTCTGACGCTCATTACCTTAAAAAAGAAGATAGATTTGTTCATAAAGCATATCTTAATTCAAAAGGTGGCGAACGTGAAGTAGATAGTTTCTATGAATATGCTTATCTTCAAGATGAAAATGATATTATCGCAAATTTGACTCCATCTATTGTTGACCAATATAATATTATGTGTCAGAATAGTATGGAAATATATGATAAAATTGAAGTTTATGATATTTTACATAATCAAGTTATTCCAAGAGTAGAAGTAAAAGATTATCCTAAGAAAGATATTAAAGATGACAAGCATCCAATTTTATCTGATATGTATAAGAGTGATAATCAATATGAAAGATATTGGATTAATGAGTGTGCGGCCGCCCTCCGTCAGAAAAGACTGGATTCGAAGTCAGAATACTGGGATCGTCTTGAAGAAGAAGCAGATATAAAAAGAACGGTAGGAGAGAAACTGGGAACAAATATGTTTTCATATCCTATTACACTCCAGCATTATGTTGATTTATTCTGGGAGTGTGGATCTCTCGTAGGTGCGGGCCGCGGTTCTAGCTGTTCAGGATTAAATCATTATCTTCTAGGTATCACTCAGCTTGATCCAATCCAGTGGAATCTTCCGTTCTGGAGATTAGAACTTTAAGAAATAGTCTCCCTTCATTGTGAAATGAAGTATAAAAAATTTTGTGAACTCTATTACTCAGAGGTGTGAAAAGAACGTATAGTTTTAGTAGGAAATGACTGATTAATCTTTTTGCTAACCGGGAAGCCTGAGCGGTATGGCCGCAGGTAATCCAGTGCCAAGACTAGAAATAGTAAGGTGTAACGACTATCCGAAAGGAGTAGGGTGGAAGTTGAGTTACCATCCGAAGTGCAAAAATCTTTAAATATTTTCTGCCACATTGGACAAAACGGTAGAATTTAGTAATCTCAAAAATCATATTATAATAGAAAATATGAAAGGAGATTACTAGCATGTTAATCTACAAAATAACAAATAAAATAAATGGAAAATGTTATATTGGTCAAACAATTAAATCTGCTGAACAACGATGGAAAAAACATCAATCTCATGCTTTTGGTACTCATCCAAATGATATAAATAAAACTTTATATCAAGCGATAAGAAAATATGGATTAGAAAATTTCACTTTTGAAGTAGTGCAAGACAATATTGAGACTTTCGAGCAATTAGATAAAGCAGAAATATATTGGATTGATTATTATAATAGTTTTGTAAAAGGATACAATGAAACGTTTGGAGGGCAACAATATCATCAAATACTTCCAAACAAAGAAATAATTCAAGATTATTACAAAACTAGAAGCGCAAGAAAAACAGCTTTAAATTTTGGAATTGATCATTCTACTGTAGATGATATTTTAAATCAAAATAATATTCCAAGATTTACTTTTAGACAAGCAGCTGGTCAAAGAATAAAAATTTCAAAAGATGGTTTTGAGAAAGAATTTGATTCAGTTAAAGATTGCGCTGAATGGTTTGTTAATAATAAAATTTGCAAAACTGATAAAGTAGAAAGCGCTAGAGCAGGATTAAAAACTGCTCGCAGCGAAAAAGGTAATGGTTTCTACTATGGTTATTTTATAGAAAATATTTAAAGAATAAGATATAGTCTGTGCCATTAGAAATAATGGATAACACGATTTAAACAAAGATCGAATCGAATTAGGTGATATTGATATTGATATTTGTCCAAGCAAAAAAGGCATCATTCTTAAAAAGATTAAAGAAGAACGCGGACAAAAATTTAATTCAGATGTAGATGAACTTTCAAGGGAAAATCTTGGATGTGTATTAGTTGCAACTTTTGGTACAGAAGGGACTCGTTCTACTATCTTAACGGCCTGCCGCGGATATAGAAGTGAAGAATATCCAGATGGAATTGATGTAGACACAGCACAGTTTTTAGCATCATTAGTTCCACAGGAAAGAGGATTTTCTTGGAGTCTTTCTGATGTAGTTTATGGTAATAAAGAAAAAGATAGACAAGCATCTGACTTGTTTATTAATGAAGTAAATCAATATCCAGGACTTCTTAATATTATGATGGCTATTGAAGGTCTAGTAAATAAAAGAAGTAGTCATGCATCTGGTGTTATCTTCATGGATGAAGATCCATATGAATTTGGTTCATTTATGAGAACACCAAAGGGTGAAGTAATCACAGCATTTGATTTGCATGATTGTGAAGCTATTGGTATGACAAAGTATGATTTTCTTGTAACTGAAGTTCAGGATAAATTAGTTCAAACAATTAAGTTCTTACAGGAATATGGAGAAATTGAAAAAGATTTATCATTAAGAGAGATATATGATAAATATTTTCATCCAAATGTAATTCCTATTGATGATAAGCAGACATGGGAAAATATTAAGAATGGAACAATATTAAATATTTTCCAGTTTGACAGTGAAGTTGGTAGCCAAGCCGCAAAGAAAATTCAACCTAGCACAATTTTGGAGTTGGCAGATGCTAATGGTCTTATGCGTCTTATGACATCTGAAAAGGGCGCAGAAACTCCTATGGAAAAATATATAAGATTTAAAAATAATCTTGATTTGTGGTATAGAGAAATGAATAATGCAGGACTCACAAAAGAAGAACAAAAAGTCCTTGAACCATACTTTAAAAAATCTTATGGAGTGCCGCCTTCACAAGAGCAATTAATGATGATGTTAATGGATAAAGATATTTGTAATTTTAGTCTTAAAGACGCAAATGCGGCAAGAAAAATTGTCGGGAAGAAACAAATGTCTAAAATCCCAGCTCTAAAAGAACAAGTATTAGCGCAAGCATCTTCTCCAGCATTAGGACAATATGTATGGAAATGTGGAATCGGCCCTCAGATGGGTTATTCATTTAGTATTATTCACGCTCTTGCCTATTCATTTATAGGCTATCAGACCGCGTATATTGCAACAAGATGGAATCCAATTTATTGGGATACTGCATGCCTTATTGTTAATAGCGGCAGCCTTGAAAATGATGATATGGAATATGAAGAAGATGAAGATGGTGACATCATTGGAGCAGCTAAGAAAAAAGAGTCTGCAACTGATTATTCAAAATTAGCAAAAGCATTAGGTGAAATTATTGGTGCTGGTATCAATGTTAGTTTGATTGATATTAATAAATCTTCATATGGATTTGAACCTGATATTGACAATAATCAAATTTTGTTTGGTATGAAGGCATTAAGTAATATTGGAGCGCCAATTATTGAAAAGATTATTGAAAATAGACCATATAATAATTTCAAAGAATTTTTAAGAAAATGCCCATTAAATAAAACTGCAATAATTAGTTTGATTAAAAGTGGGGCATTTGACAAACTTGAAGATAGTGTTGCTCAAAAGATGAATATTGAGCCACGGAAATTAATTATGGCATATTATTTATCTATTGCGAGTGAACCAAAAGCTAAATTAACATTACAGAATTTTAATGGATTAATTGAAAAAGGTTTAATTCCAAAAGAATTAGATTTTGAAAAAAATACTTTTATTCTTAACAAGATTTTGAAAAAGAATAAAATAAAAGAGTATTATAATGTAACTCCAGCAAATATTGATATTAATAAATTAATTGAATACTTTGGAGATATATTTGAAGTAATCAATAATCAATATTTAGTAAATCAAAAAACTTGGGATAAAGTATATAAAAATGTGATGGACAAAGCTAGAGATTGGCTTAAACAAAATCAAAACGAAGTATTAAATCAATATAATACAATTTTGTTTAAAGAAACATGGAATAAATATGCTTCTGGTACAATTTCAGCATGGGAAATGGAAGCATTATGTTTTTATTATCATGACCATGAACTACAAAATATTGATACTGCTAAATATGGAGTTATAGATTTTAGTAACTTATCAACTAATCCTGTGATAGATAGAACTTTCAAAAGAAATGGAAAAGAAATTCCGTTGTATAAATTAACTAGAATTGCAGGAACAGTAATTAGTAAAAATGATGCAAGACATTCTGTAGCTTTATTGACAACATCAGGAGTGGTAAATGTAAAATTTACAAAAGACTATTATGCACTTTATGGGCGGCAGCTTAGTCAAGTACAACCTGATGGAACTAAAAAAGTTATGGAAAAAGGTTGGTTTGTTCGTGGAACTAAATTATTAATAACAGGATACCGCCGCGATGATACATTTGTATCAAAAAATTACAAATCTAACGGTGGGCATCAGTTATATAAAATTCTTAACGTCGAAGGTAAAAATATAATAATTACGCATAACAGATGGGGACAAACAGATAATGACTAATAACGTAAATCATCCTTCACATTATGAAGGTAACACTTCTATTGAATGTATTGATGCTATGCGGCTTGGTCTTGGCGACCAAGCTGTATATGATTTTTGTTTATGCAACGCATTTAAATATATGTGGCGATACAAAAATAAGAACGGAGCTGAAGATTTAGATAAGGCTGAATGGTATATTAAAGAAGCCAAGAAAATCAATATTGACTTATTTAATCAGCCGCTTTTTTCACAGTCTGATAAGCAGCTTGGCTCTTTCACTAGCGTATTGACAGAGATTCGAAACAAGGACAAAAATAATTAATCTACTATATATGCTTTTCATATATAATAAGATTCCCATAGGAATCCAGAATTAACATAATAATACTTAGGAGGATTCATAATGTTGAATATTCAAAAAAGAGATGGGCGTATTGTCCCATTCGATCATTTTAAAATTGTAGATGCAGTATTAAAAGCTTTCCAGCAAGTAGACGGTGAACTCACTGATTATGCTTATGAAAAAGCTGGTAATATTGCTGATTATATTAAAGAATACGCAGAAGAAGCAAAACATCCGCTTACAGTAGAAGAAATTCAAGACCTTGTTGAAAACGGCTTGATGGCTACAAAGCGCAAAGATGTTGCAAAAACATATATTAAATATAGAGAAAATCGTACTCATGTAAGAGAAGGCAAAGCAGATTGGATGCAATTAGTTGCAGAAAAAGTAAAAGCAGCTAATGTTCAAAATCAAAATGCTAATGTAGATGAACATTCATTTGGCGGCCGCAAGGGCGAAGCTGATTCTGTACTGATGCGAAAAATTGCTCTTGACTATATTATGTCCGATTTAGCAAAGAATAATCATCTTAATAATGAAATTTATACTCATGATTTGGATAGCTATGCAGTGGGTATGCATAATTGTTTAACTATTCCTTTTGATGATTTACTTGCTAATGGGTTTAACACAAGACAAACTGATGTTCGACCTGCAAGTAGCATAAATACTGCTTTCCAGTTAGTAGCAGTTATTTTCCAGCTTCAGTCACTGCAGCAATTTGGTGGTGTGAGCGCATCTCATATTGATTGGACAATGGTTCCTTATGTGAGAAAATCTTTTTATAAACACTGGAAAGATGGATGTAAATATATTTTAAAAATTGATGTTTCTAAATATGATGGTATTATTACAAATGATATGTCTATTACTGACGGATCATATAAAACTTTTGCAGGCGCTTATGATTATGCGATGGACATGACTATAAAAGAAACATACCAAGCAGTAGAAGGAATGTATCATAACCTTAAATAATTAGGGCGACTTAATAGTAATATTAAGAACTTAGCTATCTAAACGGGGAAACTCTTAAGGCAAAAGACAATCCCGTGCTAAATTTGTATCATCAAATAAAAAAGAAAGGAGGTATATAATGTATATAGTATATCAACATAAAAATAAAATAAATGGAAAAGTTTATATTGGTATAACAATGCAAGACCCAGAACGAAGATGGCGTCATGGAGAAGGTTATAAATCAAGTCCACATTTCTATGCAGCTATTCAAAAATATGGATGGGATAATTTTGAACATAATATATTATTTGAGAATTTAACTAAAGAAGAAGCTTGTCAAAAAGAACAAGAATTAATTACAGAATTTAATTCTATAAATAGAAAATATGGATATAACTCTACATCTGGTGGAGATGTATTCACTATGAACGATGAAACTAAACAAAAAATTTCTCAAGCAATGATGGGAAATAAAAATGGTTTAGGACATCCTTGCTCAGAAGAAAAAAAGAAAAAAATTAGTGAAGCTCAAAAAGGGAAAAAATTAACAGAAGAACATAAACAAAAACTTTCTGAAGCGGCTAAAAAACGACATACACCTTGTTCTGAAAAAGCTAAAGAAAATATACGAAAAGCTTCTCATAAAAAACCTGTTTATTGTGAAGAATTAAATCAAGTTTTTGAATCAGTGCAAGAGTGTAGCCGACAATTAGGTATCCCTGCTACAAATATTTCAAAATTATGTAATGGAAGAGGTAAAACACTTAAAGGATACCATTTAAAATATTATGATGATACAATAAATGCCTAACGACTATCCCTATAAAACGGGGAGTAGAGTCAAGCGACTCGAAATGGTAGCCTCCTCTATTTAGAGGGCGAAGATATAGTCTAATCTTTATGGTGACATAAAGAAGTTCATAAGAGAACTGCATAAGATTAGCGACCTTATGTGAATATAAATGTAATACATTACAAAGTAGAAGCGGTAATCAGCTGCCTTTTACTTCTATTAATTATGGTACTTGCACACTTCCTGAGGGTCGTCTTGTTATTAAAGCAATACTTGATAAATCTATTGAAGGTGTTGGAAAACTTCATAAGACAGCTATTTTCCCTTGTGGAATATTCCAATGCATGACTGGAATAAACCGTAAACCAGAAGATCCTAATTATGATTTATTTAAATTAGCACTTCGTTCTACATCACAAAGATTGTATCCTAACTATGTAAATGTAGACTGGTCAGTCAATGAAGGATATGACCGAGACGATCCACGTACCTATGTTAGCACAATGGGATGTAGGACCTACAACGGAAGTGACATGAATGTGGACCCTGGAGTTAACTCACAGACAAAAGATGGAAGAGGCAATATTGCTCCTGTAACAATTATTATGCCTACTCTCGCGATGGAAGCAAAACAATATATACTTGACCATGATATTACTTATGTTGATGAACAACAACATCAGCAAATTATCATTGATACTTTCATGGAAATTCTTGATAGAAAAATTCATGAAGCAAAAACAATCCTTGAAGAAAGATTTAATTGGATTTGCGCTCAAGATCCATCTTCTGCAAAATTTATGTATGAAAATAAAACTATGCTTGGATATGATGGCAAAACAGTATTCAGTGCTATGAAACATGGAACATTAGCTCTTGGTCAATTAGGTCTTGCAGAAACGCTTCAAATTTTAATTGGTAAAAACCAAACAACAGATGAAGGAATGAAACTTGCTAAACAAATTGAATCTTTGTTTAATAAGCGTTGTTTTGAATTTAAGCATGAATTACATCATACTGAACAATGGGGAGATTATTATCTCAATTATGGAGTATATTATACCCCTGCAGAAAACTTATGCTATACTGCAATGAAAAAATTTAAAGATAAGTATGGTGTAATTGACAAGGTATCTGACAAAGACTTCTTTACCAATAGTATTCATGTACCAGTTTGGGAAAAAATTAGTCCTTTTGATAAAATTGATATTGAAGCACAATTAACTGGATACAGTAATGCAGGATGTATTACTTATGTTGAACTTGATAGTGGAACTAAAAATAATCTTGAAGCTCTTGAAACAATAGTAAATTATGCTATGGATAAAGACATTCCATATTTTGCTATTAATGTTCCTGCTGATACCTGCCTTGACTGCGGATACCAAGATGAAATTAATGATGAATGTCCTAAGTGCGGCAGCCACAATATTCAAAGACTTCGTAGAGTTACTGGATACTTAACTGGTGACTATAAAACTGCATTTAATAAAGGCAAACAACAAGAAGTAGAATTAAGATATAAACATTCAAATAAATTAGCAAAGGATTTTTGGAAGAAATGAGACTTGCTGGATTAAATAAAAATGATGTAGCCAATGGAGAGGGAATATGTGTTTCCCTCTTCGTTCAAGGCTGCCCGCATCATTGTAAAGGATGTTTTAATGAAGAAACCTGGAACTTCAATGGCGGGATAGAGGCGCCACAAGATATAGATGATATTATATGTGATGCTATACAAGATAATGGAATACAGCGTAATTTTAGTCTTTTAGGTGGCGAACCGCTCGCGCCAGAAAATATTAAATTCTCTCGTCACATAATTAATATTGTAAGAGATAAATTTCCTAATATAAAAATTTTTGTTTGGACTGGATATGTTTTAAATGATTTAGTCTTAAATGAAGATTTGGTTAATATATTATCAAATATTGATATTTTAATAGACGGCCCCTTTAAACTAGAAGAACGTGATGTAACACTTAAATTAAGGGGCAGCCGCAATCAAAGAATATTACAAAGAGGAATTGATTTCTAATCAACTTGATTTCTCTTAAAATTTTTGATATAATTAATTTATAAAAGTAAGGAGAAATTAAGTGTATGAATAAAGATACAAAAGTTATTGATATGGGAGCAACTGTTTATGATATAAATAAACAGCTTGTAAAAAAATTAACTCCTCTTTCAGAATTAGAGCTGCCACAAAAGCAAAAGGCTCTTGAAGATTGGTTCAATATGCATTGTGATTGTTATGCTATGTTACTTTGTCATGAACAAAGAGATTATACTGTATTTCATATGTATGACAACCCGCCCGCTAATCCGAACCCCCCTGCTATTGCTGCAAAAGAGCTTATTGAGTGTCTTAAAAATAGAGGGGTAATTATTTCAATAGACCCAACTCAAGATGGAGCTTGGGAAATTTGGTTACAAATCGGAGATGAATCATATTGTTACTATTTGTTCCGATATGATGATGCAGTAATAGAGTGCTAAAGGAGCAAATATGAGATTGTTTTTAAATATTAAGCCTTTTGCATTTACACAAAATGCTTATGTAATAGAAAATAATGAAATTATAAAAGAAGAAACATTCAAATTAAAAGATATTAATAATTTCATTTTTTCTCATTCCAATCTTGAAGAAGTAGTTTTTGTAGGAGCTTCCAAGTTTGTCACCAAATATGTTCACGAAGCAAAAGACTTTGAATCAACAAAATTTAATCATAATATAATTAAATATATAATTAAGGAGAAGTAAAATGGCATATCTAGTAAGAACAACAGAAGTGTATAGACTGGATTCTGAATCTTCTGCTAAAGCATTTATTGAAGAGCAAAAGAAAAATGGCTCTTATGAAATCGTTAAATATTCTAGCGAACTTCGCCAGACAAAAGTAAAAGGCGAAATTGCTGATGAATGGTATCGAGTTACTATTGTAAAATCATTTAATAATGAAAAAGAACCCACAGAAGAAATTACAGTACATTATGGAGATGAAGATTAATGAATATTAAAGTATTAAACGATCTAGCAACAATTCCGACAAGAGGCAGTGAATATGCGGCGGGCCTCGATCTGTATGCAGCAACGTCTGGACCTGTAGATATTGCACCGCACTCTACAGTAAAAGTAGGGACTGGTATTGCAGTAGAAATTCCAGAAGACAATTTTGGTGCTATATTCGCAAGATCTGGTCTTGCTACAAAACGTGGACTGCGTCCCGCAAATTGCGTAGGCGTGGTTGATAGTGACTACCGGGGCTAGGTAATTGTTGCACTCCACAATGATACTGATGAACTTATGACTATCGAAGCGAAAGAACGTATCGCGCAACTTGTAATTGTGCCTTATGTCGCTGTTGATGTAACACCTGTTGATGATTTAACTGATACACAGCGTGGTAATGGTGGTTTTGGTTCTACTGGGAGAATGTAATGAGAAAAGAAAAAACTATTACTTTGCATAATATTAATGATATAACAACTTTTGTACGTTTAGCTACTCTTGTAGAAGAAGATATAGATGTACAAAGTGGGCGATATATTGTTGATGGAAAATCTATTATGGGGATTATGTCAATTGATATTTCTAAACCGTGTAAAGTAACGTATCCAGAAGATGCTACTGCTTTTGAGGATTTTCTAATTCAATTTGAAATTTAAGTAAAAGAGAGGCGAAAGCCTCTCTTTTTTTATGCAATTTTAAATCAGTTGCCGTTCTGTAAGTAAAATTTTTCATTTTTAACCTTATCTTCATTAAGACAAAATTCGATAATCTTTTTATCTAAAATTTTATATAATCATAGAACTAGTATTGACTTTTCAAAAATTTTATGTTATTCTAGAGTCAGAATAAAGAATACATAAGATTAATCTATATGAAAGGATATAAATAGACTATGATTATATTAGCATTAGATATTTCTACTCACAGTACTGGCATAGCTGTATTTGATGATACAAAATTAATACATTATGAATGTGCAGTTGCATCTTCTACTAATACTTTTAATAGAATTGATAAAATTACAACACAAATTGAAAATGTTGTTGAAAAATATAAACCCACTAAAGTAGCTATAGAAGATCCATTACCAGCAGAGTCTGGCCATAATATGTCTACATATAAAAAACTTACCTGGGCGCAAGGCATTATTGGAGATATGTTAAATCAACATAAACTGAATTTTGATAGGCTATATACTTCTTCAGAGTGGCGCTCTAAAGTAGGAATCGCAACAGGAAAAGGCCGCAAAAGAGAAAGCCTTAAACCAAAAGATATAGCAAAAGCTAAAGAACTATTTGGAGTAGAAGAAAATGATGATATTGCAGATGCGATTCTAATCGGTAAAGCATATGCAGACTAGGCTTGTAATGAAATAAATTGGGAATAAAAAGATGCGGGAGCCCGTCCAATGTATGGATATAACTGGCTCCCGCGATTTTTGTTTAACTAAAGAATAACATATCTCCAATATTATGGCTATGTCTTTTTCTTTTTTTATCTTCCTCCTGCTTTATATAATATAGTCCATATATAAAAGCAGAGAATTTATCTTTAGGTATTCCTCTATTACTTTGTTTCAGAATAATATTAACGCCTTCATTATCTTCAACAAGATTAAGCATTTGCTATTTTAATCTAGTTGTCAAATTGAACGGTACAAGATAAGTATTTCGCTCATCTGAAGTCATCGTCTGTCCGCGCTTAGTCCCCATCAATTTAAGTTTAGCCTGCTGTTCATCAATTAAGAATTTAATCTTACCACTGCTCATTTGAGTTTGTGCATAAGAATACGCTTCTGTATTAATAGGAGCATTAGCCTTCATTAAGAACATAGCGTCATTCTCAAAGTCTGGGCCTTTTGCTTTTTTATACTGATTAGCAACATCTTCATTAGTTCCGCCCTCAACCCCAAATGGAGGTAAATTATCTCCAGTCTCAGGATCAATTTGAGCTTTTGTCATAAAATCAATCAAACCGACACCAAGACCATTAGCATCAATAGATAATATTCTAGCATGATATTTATAATACAATTTCTTTAATTTAACTGCTTGTACTTCAAAGTCTTCTGCTTCATAAGTATATATATTAACTAATGATTTAAGCGCCGCCCCTTGCGGCTGAGGATAAACTTTAAATACACAAGCTTCTGTAGTACATCCGATACGGCCTACATCAACCCCAATTACATAATAAGCATTTTTAGCATTGCGCGAACTGTACTCATATTCAGGCTGATTTAATGTTCTATGTTTATCAAACTTCTCTGCTGAATAAAAAGCATTTTCTGCATCACCAGACCAAATTGAACGATATTCTCGATCAAAAGAATCTTCATTATATGTACCTTGTAATTTTAATTGATCTACAAAGTCTTCATCAAGAAGTCCTTCATTAACTGGTGTTTCATAAGTACCGCCAAGAATCATATATTTATCTGGTTCAATAACTGATTGAACAAAGATTTCAATTAGCTTGTCATAAGCAAAAGAGTTTTTCCAACCTGCGGTAGTAATATAAATTTGCGATTTATTAGGTAATTCAGTTCTATCTCTTGAACCGTCAGGTAAAAGTCTATCTACGTTAGTAGTAGGAATAAGAACTTCATTAAGAATATCTCCATCAATTAATACACATTCCTCAAGGAGAAGACTATTACGACGTTGGCCTCTAGAACTTTCTCTTGCTGCAAGAATGTCAATTTCTGAACCGTTTTTAAATACATAATGAACATCATCTTTTGTGTGCTTAGTTTTACCACGTTCCCAGTTAATTTCATTGGCAAGAGGTGGAATCAGCCGACAAATTTCATCTATCTTAGCGATGGTAATGGAGGCAGCCTGTTCTTTCAGGATTGTTATCATAAGGCTTTTTATCCTTATTTCTTATACTTGTTATTCGTATAAGCTCAGCATATCTTTTCATCTACGACTTTACGTTTAGATGTCGCGGCCTCGTGGAGGGATTATACTTGTCAATCTCACCCTCTATGCGTTGCCCCTGACTCCTTATCTGCTAAAGAAGCCTTCGGTTCGGATTAGCATTTCAGCTTTCCCGCTTAATTCCGCGATTTAAAGGTTTTATATATTAAATTTCTTTAATATTGGGCAAATTAATATTTTTATGATATTGACTACCATTAGTAATAAAGTCTTGATAATGTTCATATTTTCTATCTAAATAAATATTACTATCTTTATATAAATAAGTAAGAAAATTATAAACATCTATTAGACTACTAAAAACATATCTTTTTGCTCCGTCTTCTCTATGGCAAATAAAAATTTTATTATTTTTATTAATATCTAAATCTAGGGCATTTAAACTGCCTTTAATAAAGTCTTCTGTTCCAATCCATCCAACTTGAAAACAACTAGACGTATTAGTAAACCATCCATCTCCATCAAAATATCCTCTTAAAAAATGTCTCGTTAATTCAGAAGGAACTTGTTCCTAAGTCGGATATTTTAAAATTAATGATTTTTTAGGAACACAGCCTTTATTAATTAAATCTTGTTTACATTTATCACTTCTAAAACTCATTCGATATGATTTAGAAGATTCTCTATACCCAATTTTATTAGATATTCCCATAAAATTTCTAAATTTTTCAATTTGATGTAAATCTTTTTCTGCTAATCCCAATTCGATTTTATCTTCTTTAGAACCAACAGAACCATCTGCGTAAAGAAAACCAAGCCAATATGCTTTTTCTTCTGTGTCAATATGCTCAAATTGTGTAAGGACGTTTTTTGTACTCATTTCGTACTCCTCCTGTAAAAATATTAAATAAAAAGTTTACCCCCTGTACTAATCGCGGCGTGCTACCCTGGGTAGAACACTGCTCTTAGCATCAAGCCCATCATTGATAAGAAAGATTTAGAGAAAGCACGAGGGAAAGTAGCATACACAAAGCGATGCCGCATGATCACTCTTAAATAAACTCTTTGATAATAGAAGAATTTAAAAGTTGAATCTTCGCCTTTTATTTGATCAACAAATATATCTGGATAAGCTCGATAAAAAGAAATCAAATTCCGCATTTCAGGAAGAATTGCTCTAATTCTATCTTCAGTTACGTCTTGCTGGACAATCTTATCATCAGATAGAGACAATAAATTAGCTAGACTCATGACTCTTCCTCCTCAGACTCGCCTGCATCTTTAGCGGCTTCCGCGGCTTTAAACTCCTCAAAGTCAGCCATATCTTGATCTGTGACTGGCACATAATTAAGTCCTTGAGATTTTGCTTCCTATCTGTCTCGCTTTTGAGACTCTTGAATCTCTTTCTTCTTCATGTAATCTTCAATTTCTCTTGACAGCGAAGGATCTTCTTTAACAAGATTACTATAATATTCTTTCATATCATTAATATCTTTATCAACTATATCAAGAGGAACTTCAAGATTCCATTGAGGTATTTTTCCACCTTCTTTTTCACAAAATGCTACTACTTGACCAATAGCATCAAAGATACCATCTTTATCGACCTTATTCTGTGCAGCGGTAAAGTTTGCGGATTTTCTTAAAGACTCATAGGTTCTAGTTAATTTAGAGAATCCATCTAGGTCTCCCATGTCAAGAGCCTGATTCATTTTAAGATTAACTTTGCAAATAGTAATCAATGTATTTTGGCTGTCTGGAGTTTCATCGCTGATACCAAATTTCTTAGCCATTTTAACATAATTACTTTCAAGCTGTACCCATTCGTTAGGCTTATAAAGGCGGCCCCACTTCATAGCAAGATATTTTTTATCATCATCTGTAAGGTCGGCCGCAGGATTCGGGAGGTCAGTCTCGCTAATGAAAGCATCCTAGTCCATCCGATTACCGACCGCCGCATCTATGTCTTTACTATCTGTTGGTGCAAGCTCCGCATTTTGTATCTCTGTTGGCATGAGAGTTTGATATTCCGCTTTAGAAATCTTACCTTCCGCAAGGTCATTCCGTAGTTTTTGTTCATACTCATGCCGCTCTTGTATTTCTTCTTCTGTCTCTTTCCGCGCTTTTGCTTTATTCATTTCAAGAAGCATTTCTGTGTCATCCCAACCATAGCTAGTCCATGGTTTGATCTTCATAGCAGACAAATACTTACCTACGACAGAAATACCAGTTAGATTTGGATTTTTAGCAAAAGCGCGGTCTCTTAATGTATTCCACTTCTCTGGAATATAAGGAACATCCAAATCTTTCAAAATCCATGTAAAAGTTTCTGGGTCAAAATTATCTACATGCATAGTAAGACAACGCTTACACATTTTTGTCTTACTACCATCTTTGTACTGATAAAAATTATTTGATTTGCTCCAAGTTCTTTCCTTTTCACAATAGCACATATCTTTTTCATCAGGGATTTGACCTTTTGGCTCGACTTTTTTAGTTTCTTCTTCAGCCATTAATTATCAAACTCCTTTCACTAATTTAATTTGCTTATGCTTATTTTTTGCATTGCGGCAATCTTTACATATAGAATAAAAGCCATCTTTACTTGTCTTATTTTTTGAAAAGAACATACTGTGAGCTAATTTAATTTGACCACAGCGTGAGCATCTCTTCCATTTACCCTTTTCTACATTGGTATAATACCAGGTCAAATAATCTTTTTGAGCGTGGTCCGCAATCATTTTAGGTATTTTTTTGCGCCAGAGAGACGAAAGATATTCAATGGAGTGCCGCACACCAAAATCTCGTTGAAGAAGGCTTTGTATTTCTTCATTAGTCTTACCATCAATTTTATAAATAACTAAATCATAATACATAGGATATTCTTCTTCAAGAGTCTAATCAATAAGATTTTCTAAATCAATAATTGCCCATTTAGCATCACTATTGACTTTATCCCAACTATCCATTTTTAGTTTAGAATAATGACATAGCACTGCGCTTACTACATCTGGGTTGAGGAAACTGAAGCCTCTAACCTATAGAGTTCCATCTTCTTTAATTTTAATATCTTCTTCCCAAGACATAGTAGAGAAGCTCTTGATGCCATTTGAATAAGGCATTGTAGGATGATAGGCTGCTTTAAGTACATATTGGTCTTTCCGCATTTCTATCATTTGCTTTTTCAATAAATATTTCTTTTTACCTGTTGCTAAATCGCATTGCTTTTCAATTTCCGCAATACTATCTCTAAGTTCTTTTAGCCCAGGTATTTCTGCGACATCTGTTTCAGTAATTCCAATTTTAGGTGTGAAGATAATATTTTTATCATTTGCAATCATATTATAAATACCATCTTCGCCATTTTCAAAAGTAGCAACTAAACCTTCAAAAGACATTTCACGCTTATTGACAGTTACCATTCTATTCTAAGTAATAATCTTCTTTTGTTTACGTTCTTCTTTGTCCATAGCAAATACTATATAGTCAGATAAAATTTCTAAGTAACGTGGTGTTAATTTTTCTGAAGGAGTTTGCTCAATAATTTTTTTAACTAATTCATTGCGGGCAGCCGCTGTCTAGAGCTTATAGTCTAGTTTAAGTGGTTGATTAGACTCGTCTAATTCCGCATTAGACGGGGCCGCCGCATTATTATATTCTTCCATGCTTAAGTACTCCTTTTATGTTTATTAGCCTCCAACTTCAGGTAAGCCTTATTTCAATTCTATACTTATAGTATACCAGAAAATTTTTGAATTGTCAAGACTCGATTAAACACTTTTGACTTGAAAGTTACAAAAAATTATTATATAATATTTATATAAAGTAAAGGAGATAATAATTATGAGTAAATATATTGATCCAAATAATCCTGGGTATGAAGATCCAAGAGAACAATCGATTGGATGGCGTGGCGAAGGGCGGCCGCTTGGGATTAAAACAGAGGCGTGCCCAGTTGATGGACATTATTGTGAGCAGCCGCAATGTGAGAACTGCAATTTTGAAGAGGTGTCTCAATGATTATTACATTAACTGGTCATAGACCGCCAAGATTACGGGGACAAGAGAAAGAAATCAAAACTTGGCTAAAAAATATTTTACATTCTTTTGGAGAAAATAATATTTGCATTTCTGGGATGGCTGCAGGGGCAGATCAATTATTTGCGTATACAGCAATAGAAGAAAACAATAAATTATGGTGCGCTTGGCCTTATCATAAAAAGAATCGAGATTATGCAGAATATTTAGAAGATCATGCTGATAATATTATTTTTGTAAATCAAGATTATAGTCCTGATTGTTATACCATAAGAGATAAATTTATGGTAGACCAAGCTGATATTGTATTAACTGTTTGGGATGGGAAACCATGGGGCGGCACTTATAATACAATAAAGTATGCAGAACAGCAAAATAAAACAATCATTGAATATAGAGGATTAAAAAATGAGTGAAGCATTAAAAGCGCGGGCGGCCGCTCGTCACCAAATGATACTGGACCGATTTGCGGGAGCGACGGCCGCAAGTATTAAATCAAGTAAAATTTATAAAGAAAATAGTGTATTTATTCCAAAGGGTAGCTGGGTTAATACACATACTGTCTTAGCTGATAACAACTCTGTGGGGGCGATTGATAGATACTCCGAAGGGCGGACTGCAGTCCTTAATTTTGCGAGCTTCCGCAATCCAGGCGGCGGTTACATGCAGGGAATGATGGCGCAGGAAGAGGCACTATGTTTCGCATCTAATCTTTATGAGGTTTTATCTAATTTTGAAGATTATTATGAAGAAAATCGAAAAGATTTAAATGGCGGGATGTATTATGATAGAGCTATTTATTCGCCTGATATAATCTTTATGTATCATAATAAACAAATTAAGTGCGATGTTATTACCTGTGCGGCGCCCAATTTAAGAAACGCTCAAGGAGATAGAATAAGGAATCATAAGGTATTGGTCCAGCGCGCGCACTTCATTAATCAAATAGTTGAAGATAATAATGTTGATACATTAATTCTTGGCGCATATGGATGCGGAGTTTTTAGACAGAATCCTTATGAAGTTGCGGAAATATTTAAGAATGAATTTAAAAATACTACGGTAAAGAAGATTATTTATGCGGTTCCCGCAAATTTAAATGAAGAAAATTATTATGCTTTTGAAGAGGTGTTAAATAAATGATTATACAAGATTTACGATATGAAGAGTTAGTACCTTCTCCATATAAATATCTTGCTTTTGAATTACCTGTTGATAAAAAGGGTTAGTTATTGTATGATATAGAACAATCAATGAGGATTCTTCAAGTAATTCAAGAAGGTACTGGGAAAAATTATGCTGGCTATTTTGCTATTATGCCACAAAATGTAATAAGAGAAATGGCTAAAGAAGATATTAAACAATATATTAAAGTATTAGAGAGGATGATAACAGATGGCGAGACGAACGAATGTTCTGAAGATGACAGCGACTAAATATAAGAAGAAAGCAAAAAATGCGGCGACCCAGGCGGTGTATATGGGACTGATCACTGATACCTACGGTATCAGTGATGAAGGTGTCGTATTCTAAAATTTTGAAGAGAATACCGTATTCTGAAATCAAAAAAACTTTTGGAGAGAATTTTGCGCAGCACAAGTCATTTTTTCACTTTTTTAAAATTTTCTCCCGAAAATACACCCCCCAGTAGGACACTAGATGAACAATCTCAAACAAATTCTCTCTTCATCACGACCCGCCGCAAACAAGCCTAGCCGCACAGACTCAGCAAGGCTTGACCATCTATTCTTTCATCGAACATTAATCAATAGAACAACACACAACACATAAACTATTTATTAATCAATAGAACAAACTAATTAAAATGATTACAAATAAAATAAACAAACTAATTAAAATGATTACAAATAAAATAAACAAACTAATCAAAAGAAATACAATAACAATAGTACATACATAGTATTAGTCTCAGGCTCGCGGTCGGATGTCGCGAGCCTCTTTTCATTTATTTGTAACATCTCACCATTTAATTGTTTGACTTTTGCACTTTTATTATACTATACTCGATCCTGAAATGTCAATAGGCAAAGTGTACAAATTTTATCTGCTATCTTTGTGCAACATTACCTATTGCATTTTTTTCTGCTCTGTGCTATACTATAATCATCAAGAGGAGATAACAAAGAAAAGGTTGGTAATAAAAATGTTTAAACTTTGGATTGAATGGTGGGACACAGGTCTTAAGGTTGAGGACGAATTCGATACCTATGAAGAAGCAATCAAGGCAGAGAAGAGTTACTCTAAAATGTATGGATTCATCACATCAGAAATCACTAAAGAATAAAAAAAATAAAAAAAGCACTTGACAAAATCATTAAAAAGTGCTATACTATAATCATCAAGAGAGATAAAGAAAGTGAGGTAACACTTATGATGAATGTTCACATTAACAATCTTAAAGAGTATGCAAAAGAGTATAAGTACATTGTAGCAAAGGTTATTGATAATGAGCTTTGGTTTTGGGGCGCTTGGGACGACCTGCTTAAGGCTGAGAAGGTAGCTCATGAACTTGGCAATGCTGTTGTAGTAGCTAACACTTAATCGTAAGAGTAAGTCGAAAGACTTGCTCTTTTATTGCCCTGGCGCGCTGGCGTCCGGGCCAGCGCGCTTTTCCATTATACCATAGCCATCGAGTTTTGTCAATAGGCAAATTGTACAAAGATCTGAGGGAAAAATATCCCAAAATTGGGCAAAAAATTTTTCAAAAACCGCTTGACTTTTCGGGCGCATGATGGTATAATTAAATCATCAAAAGAAAGAAAGAGGTAAATAAAATGACAACTACTTACTACAGACTTAGATACAGAAATGGTGAACATGGTGCTTGGACAACTGATTATGAAAGAATTGTGAAAGATGCAAAATTCTTTAAAGCTGAAATTGAAACAAGAGAATTTAAGAGATAAAAATCTCTTAAAACTCTTGACAAGAGAAAAAAGATCGACTATAATTAAATCATCAAAAGAAAGAAAGAGGTATACAAAATGACAAATTGCTTATACTGTAGAAATGCTGATACATATCCATACATTGTAGCATCAGATGATTGTGAAGAGTTTGAAGAAAACTTTGAGCATCATTGGGAAATGATGGATGACATTGAGCGAGAAGAATATAACTCATACATAGATGAATGTGAAGAGGATGAATAAATCCCAAACATTTTTCAAAAAAGTGTTGACAAACAAATCAACCCATGATATAATAATTATAGAGTTAAGGAAAAGAGGTAAATAATTATGTATAGATATTTTATTATGAGCGAGTCACTTGTTATTGAGGGTTGTACTTCTTGTGAGTGCAACACTTACCCATTAAGTAAGGAAGTGTGTGAGCGCAAGATGGCTCAAGCACTGAAGTCAATTGCACTTCATGGTGCTAGACGAGTTATTCGCTCGTGGATTGAAGAAGTTACAGAGTAACTTCTTCAAAAACAATAAAAAAAGTGTTGACAAACAAGATCCAATGTGCTATTATAATAATGTAAGGAAGAGAGGTGTTGAAAATGAGAAGTCCCCCTAATTAAAACCCACAAGTTCAGAATAGTGGCAACCTACCAGTAGGAGAGACCCACCGCGCTTCAGCCTATCCCCTTTAGGGCGCGAAAACAATTCAGGCGGGGTTGAGGACAAGGGGATGACCTCAACCAAGAGAAAGAGTGCGACAGAATAAGTTCGGCACTCTTTTTTCTTTGTGCGGGCGGCGCGTGCACTGGCGTTTCGCGCCGAAATTTCAGTATACCACATGAGCCACATTTTGTCAATAGGAAATTTGCACAAAAATTTTATCTAGTTGATCCTGAAATTTTGTGCAATTTTACCACTTGCTTTTTCTTTTTGTTTGTGTTATACTATAATCAGAAAGTGAGGTAAGTAGTATGGCACAAGAAAAGATAGTCCTCGTAAAGGTATTATTAAATATTACAAGAGATAGACAAACTGTTTACAACTTTGTTAAATTTTGTAAACTTGCTAGCTATGAAAAATCTGTTGAATATTTTTTAAGAATTTCTAAAAAAGTGCTTGACATTTAAATTAGAATCTGTTATAATATAATCATCAAGAGAAAAGGAGATACAAATCATGATTAATAACCTTCCTACTTACGCTAATGAATACAAGTACATTGTTGCTCGTAGAGTTGATGGAGAGCTCTGGTTCTGGGGAGCATGGAATGACCGCAACAAAGCAAATGAAGTTGCTATCGAGATTGGCGGTGAAGTGGTCACAAATCAGTGACCACCAAATAAAAAAGAGTTGACAATTTAATCTTTATGTGATATACTTAAATCATCAAAAAAAAGAGAGGTAACAATAATGACTTACATTATTTCTATCAATGCTGGACACAATTTTGAAATCACTGGTGATGAAGCTGCTTACGAAGCTTATACAAAGGCTTGTGAATTTGCTGAAACTATCGGTGCGAGAGTTGATTTTCTTGATGCTGAAACTGGTGAAGTACTTGCATCATCTGACGATGATGAAGATTATGAGCCTGATGACATTGACTCAGATTTCGGTTATGACCCTTACATAGGAGAATGTACTTACGATTGTTAAGCAAGGCACCCCGAAAGAGGCGCTTTTTTGTTTGCGGTGTGCCGCGGTGGGGCGCCGCGGCACGAAATTTCATTATAACATACCTGAGCTACTTTTGTCAATTGATATTTTGCACAAAAATATTCTTGAATTAATCCTAAAATTTGTGCAAAATTACTACTTGTATTTTACATAGAAAGTGCTATACTATAATCAGAAAGAAAGAAAAGAGGTAAACAAAATGATGAACGAAAAGATAATCGCTTTTGATATGGATGGGACTTTCGTAGACCTCTATGGCGTTGATAATTGGTTACAGATGTTACAGAATAAAGAAACTACTCCTTATGAGATTGCAAAGCCTATGTATGATATGAACGATTTTAACAAGGCTCTCAATCGGTTGAAAACAAAAGGTTTCAAGATTGTGGTGATTAGTTGGTGCGCAAAGGTTAATGATAAAGCCTATGACGCAAGAGTAAGAAAAGCAAAAAAGAATTGGTTAAAGGCTTATAACGTACCTGTTGATGAAATTCACATTGTAAAGTATGGAACACCTAAAGCCTATACAATTAAAGGTAACGCAATCTTAGTTGACGACGAAAAACCTAACAGAGATAAGTGGCATAGAGGTCGTACAATAGACGCAACAAAAAATATTCTTGAAGAGCTTGAAAAAATCGCTTGACAAAATCATAAAAAGATGATATAATAAAATCATCAAAAGAAAGGAAGAAAAAACAATGACAAGAGAAGAAAAAATGGCAATAACAATACTAACGAGTATGCGTGATGGCTTGCATGAAACAGGTAAAGATTTTCCGTATCGGGATGAGTGTATCCCATATATGAAAAAATCTTGTGACATGGCTATTGAAGCATTAAGACGACAAGATAGAATATTACAGATTCTTGATGATTGTGACCTTGAAGCATGGGAAATGTTGGAAAAGATAAAGGGGGTGATGAGAAATGACTAAGACAACATGGATTATCACCGACCCCGATGAAAACATCAAAACTGAGCTGACCTATTACCACTTTGGAAAAGAACCTAGGGTCCCAAGCTGGTACATGGAAAGGGGTAAGGTTTATGAAATTGAAATGATTGGGAGTTTCAAACTCCTCCGCACTCCGAAACTGTTTTTCAAGTGCCTTACCCATTTTTGCATCATGAAAGCCGCCAATTAAAATGGCGGTTTTTCTCTGTGCGGCGCGCCGCTCTCGCCTGTCGCGGCGCGAAATCTCCATTATACCACACGTTGCACCTTTTGTCAATAGGAAAAATGCACAAAAATTCATTAGACTAGATCCCGATTTTTTGTACAAAATTACTACTTGTATTTTGAAAAATTTTTTGCTATAATGTATTTACAAGGTAAGGAAAGAAAAGCACTTCACTTCTCGGCGGTTCCGCCACAAAAAAAACTTCAAAAAAGTGCTTGACAAACAAAAAACCTTGTGATATAATATAATCAAGAAGTGAGAGATAGAAATGAAGGTCATTGAGTTGACAAGTGCGCATAGCCAACCCAGACCTCCCCACCAAATAAAAATCTTAAAAAACTTCTTGACAAATAAAACTTAATATGTTATAATGTATTTACAAAGTAAGAAAACAACAAATCATTTTAAGAAAGAGGTGTTCTCTATGGCAAACTCAAACAAGGTTACTAAGGCTCAAATGTTCGCTCTTATCGCTGAGAAGGTCGCTGACAATCAAGAAATGGTTGACTTCCTTAACAAGGAAATCGAGCTTGTTAATAAGCGCAACGCTCGCAAGTCCTCTAAGCCTTCTAAGAAGGATGTTGAGAATGAAGCTATCAAGGCTTCTATCGAGGAAGTCCTGTCTAATGCCGAAAGTGGTATGACCGTTACGGAAATCACCAAGGCTCTTGACGGTGACTTCTCTACTCAGAAGATTAGCGCACTGCTCCGTCAGATGGACGGCGAGGTTGTCAAGACCTACGAGAAGAAGGTTGCCAAGTTCACGCTTGCGTGACCTTCGCTCTTCGGAGGGTAACAATTGAATAATGTCAATAGGCAAGGTTCACAAAACCTTGCCTATTTTTTTGTGCAATTTTTTACTTGACAAATGAACTGCGGCGTGCTATAATGGCGGCCCGCGGTTGATCGCCGCGGGCTGTTTTTTGTCAAGTAGTAATAGTTCACAAATTTTCCATCCAAATTTTGTGCAATTTTACCTCTTGCATTTATCCCGTAATGTGCTATAATTAAATCATCAAAAGGAAAGAGGTAAACAGTTATGACTAGACACTCTATTGAAAACCTTCAGTATTTTGTTCTTATGGCTCTTATTCTCGCTCAGTGTGTTGTGGGAGAGGCCTTCTATATTGGGCAGGGTATTTATTTAATAGCAAATGCGCTTTCAGTTTTTCGTTCTTTTGCTTTAAGGCGTCCCGCAAGTGATAAAGTTAAAGATGTCGCTTGTTTGGCTATTACAATCGGTTTGATACTTTTTAAAATTTTTGCTTGACAAACTTTCTATATTATGATATTATAATTATAGAAAGAGAGGTAAGAGTTATGGAAAAACAGTTAGTGCTTGATATGGACGGAACATTCGTTGATTTGTATGGCGTTCAAAATTGGTTGCCAATGCTCAAGGTAGAAAGTGTAGAACCTTACGCAACCGCTAAACCGCTTTATGATATTGATGTAATCAATGCTTTACTTAATATTCTTAAAGGCTACGGCTTCCGCATTATCGTTGTTTCTTGGACTGCTAAAAATGGCTCAAGAGCCTACAATCAAGCGGTTAGAAAAGCTAAAATTGAATGGCTCAAGGCTCACAAAATGCCGATTGATGAAATTCACGTTGTCAAGTATGGCACACCAAAATATCGACTTGTCAAGGGTAACGCAATTCTCATTGATGATGAAGAACCAAACCGCAATAGTTGGACAAGAGGAAAAGCAATCGACCCCACAGACGGGCTGATTGATAAATTGCTCGATTTGGTACTCGAAAACTCTTGACAAAACCGCCGCAAGGCGATATAATAAAATCACAAAAGAACAAAAGGAGGTTCTAATATGACAGCAGTATCTTATGAAATCTACAATGCGTTCGGAACTGTGGTTGAGGTTGTAAAGTCTTGGGAACTTGCAAAGGCAAGAGCAAAGGCAGTTGGAGGAGCTTACAAAATTATTTATACGCCAGTTAATGCATTTTAATGCGGGCGCCCGCTCAGAAATCACTCCTGGGCGGGTTTTTTGTGGCTCGCGACCGGGCGCCGCGAGCCATTCTTTCATTATAGCATACCTATACCACTTTTGTCAATGGTAAATTTGCACAAAAAATTTCTTAATTTAATCCCAAAATTGTGCTTGACATTTTTCTTATCTTTTGTTATAATGTATTCAGAAAGTGAGGTAAGGCTTATGAACAATATTAAACTCATTAAAAGCGATAATAATTATAGATTAGAGTTATGGGGCGCAAGCACTAAACACCCTGATGTTGTTTATGATATGGAAAATGACATCAAAGAAGGGCGGTTTTGCCTTTGCCCTTATGAAGAGAGCAAAGAGTGGAACTTATACCAGTGGGTTCTCTACTGCGCAAGCCGTACAATGTGGAGAACAACAGCGATTCAGTTAGTAGAGTATGCGAATATTTTACTGAATTAATTTTAAGAGGGCGGGCGACCGCTCTCTTTTTTGTCGGTCTGTGTGCGGCCGCCCACAGACCGAAATTTTATTATAGCACACCTAGCGACATTTTGTCAATAGGAATTTTGCACAAATATTTTCTTGATTTGATCCTGATATTTGTGCATTATTACCAGTTGACTTTTACAGCTGACCGCGTTATAATGTATTCAGAAAGTGAGGTAATATTTATGAAGATTATCCCTATTGTAATTAAGCGCAAACTAAAAACAGAAGTCAATCTTGATGAATTAAGAAAAAACTTTTAGAAAAAAATCAAAAAATGCTTGACAAGGCTTCAATTATGTGTTATACTAAAGTCATCAAATGAAAGAGAGGTTAAAATCCTTGGATAAAAGAATTAGTTACAAAATTGTGCTTGATACAGAAACTTGCCCTATTGATAAAGACTTTCAAGGGGTTGACCCTTCTAATATGTGGGTGTACGATTGCGGTTGGGCGGTTGTTGACAAGCGGGGGAATGTTTACAAAACAAGGTCTTTTGTAAACGCTGACATTTTCCTTGGTGAAAAGGACTTGATAAAATCGGCTTACTATGCGAACAAAATTCCTAAATATTGGGAAGAAATCAAAAGTGGAAAGCGGATTTTGACAAGTTTCTACAATATCCGCAAGGCTCTTTTGGAAGATGTGGAAATGTTTCACGTGAAACAAGTCTACGCCCACAATATGCGGTTTGACCTTGGTACATTGAACGTAACAGAACGCTGGCTCACAAAATCAAAATATCGCTACTTTTTTCCCTATGGCGTTGAAATCTGCGATACGCTTAAAATGTCAAGAGATGTAATCGCTACAATGCCAACTTACAGAAAATTCTGTGAAGAAAATAATTACTTCACAAAAAATGGTCAAGTTCGGCTTACTGCTGAAATTATTTACAGATTTATTACAAAAGATAATGACTTCACTGAAAAACATACAGGGCTTGAAGATGTGATGATTGAGAAAGAAATTCTTGCCTACTGTTTTAAACAACATAAAAAAATGCGCCGTTTATTATACGATAAGCAGGCCGCATAGTCAAGAGGGCAGGTTGCACAAAAAGCGGCCTGCCTATTTTATTACTTTTGCCTATTGACTTTTGGCGGGCCGCGTGTGACCGCACGCGGCCGAAATTCCATTATACCACACGCTGAGCCATTTTGTCAAGCGATTTTTTCAAAAATATTGCACAAATTTAAATCCTAAAATTTGTGCAATTTACCTATTGTAAAAGCAAAAATTTTTTGCTATAATGTATTTACAAGGTAAGGAAAGAGAGAGCGCCAAGGCTTCAAGTAAGTTTCTGTTTGTGGGTATACCCCATGGGTAGGGTGCTGAAAGAAGTACACCGCAAAGGAATTTCAAAAAAAATTTCAAAAAACTCTTGACAAACCAAAAAGTAAATGCTATAATGTATTTACAAGATAAGAAAAGGGGTGCTACTTAATGAATAAGTGTTGTATGTAAGCGCAACAAGAGTTGCAAGTAGTAGCGGTAAATCCGATTGTAAATCTACTTGCTTGAAGAATGAGCGCAACGACATAAAAAATTTCTTCAAAAAAACTCTTGACAATTAAAAACTTCTATGATATAATAAGTACATAAGATAAAAAAAGAAAGAGGTATTATTTATGACAAAGGTAGAAATGTTTAACGCAATCAAGGCTGTTTCAGAGGTTTCCGCAAATGCTGATATGGTGGCTTTTATTGACCACGAAATCGAACTGCTTTCCAAGCGTAGCGGTAAGAAGTCTGAAACCAAGACTCAGAAGGAAAACAAGGGCATCAAGCAGGCAATCCTTGAGGTTCTTGCTACTCTTGACGCTCCTGTGACTGTATCTGAACTCATCAAGGCTGATGACGTTTTCGCAGACCTCTCCAATCAGAAGATATCGGCTCTTCTCCGTCAGCTGATTGAAGATGGCAAGGTCGTCAAGACCACCGAAAAGAAGGTATCACGCTTCGCTCTGGCGTGAGCCTGCCACAACTGAATAATGTACACACCCCTACAGCAATGTAGGGGTGTTTTTTGTGCTTGACTTTTCGGGCGGTTCGCGGGCGGCCGCCGCGAACCGAAAACTCCATTATAACACTAGTCGGTCATTTTGTCAATAGTAATTTTGCACAAATTTTCAGTATCTAGCCTCCCGAAATTTCGTGATTTTTACTATTGATTTTTTTTATTTTTTATGTTATAATTTATTTACAAAAGATAAAGGAGAGCAATTATGTATCGGAAAGGAAACAAAAATGATAGAAAGTTTAATTAGAGAGCTTTATAGGTTTCAAGATACGTTAGCTGAATTTGTTCCTTCTGAAATTTGGCAATCATGGGCGGAGAATAATGAAAAAATAATTTTGTATTTAGAAAAAAAATATGAGAAAGAAAAAGATTAAATCTTCTTCTTTTTTTAAAAAATACTTGACAATACATTCCGCCTGTGGTATTATAATTACAGAAAGAGAGGGAAAGCGTTATGGTAGACTTTGAGAAACTCATTCAGACTATTATGAAAGAAGCAGAAGCAGACGGCGAGCCTGTAACCTATGAAGAAGCCAAAGAAATGGCGGAAATGGAAGTCAAGGCAAAGAAAGAAGTCAAGAACGTCGTTCAAAGTGGCAAGAAGCGCAAGCCTAGCACAAGAGAGCGCAAGGTTGATGAAGAAAAGGGCGCAATCCTGCGTGACATCAAGGCTTTGCTTGAAGAGTTAGGCGCAATTAATACAGAAATGAAAACTGAAACAGAAGTAAGTTTTAGTTTCAATGGAAGTGAATATTCTGTGAAGTTGACAAAACATAGACCCAAAAAGGCTTGACAAAAATTAAGCCTTATGATATACTTTAATCATCAAATGAAAGAGAGGTTAAAGCCAATGTTTACAACTATGAATGATAGTGTATTTACAACAAGACATAATGAAGTAATGGACGCTTTGCTCTTCACTTATGCGAAAGCCCACCCCGGAATCATACAGGCGGATGGCGAGGGTGGTTATAGGCCTATGAATTTATGGGGGAAGTTAATTCTTGAACACTTGCGAGATTGTGATTTGATAACAGAAGTATGAACCTACACAGCAGGGCGACCGCGCCCTACTGTTTTGATGCCTCGCGATCGGAGGTCGCGAGGCGAAATTTCCATTATAACACACGCTGCAAAATTTGTCAATAGTAAAATTGCACAAAAAATTAAAATATTTTATCCTAAAATTTGTGCATTTTACCTATTGTAAAAGTAAGAAATTTTTTGTATAATATCTATAGAAAGTGAGAGAGATAAAAGGAGCGAAGGTCAAGGCGCTCAAAAAAATCTCAAAAAAAATAAAAAAAGTCTTGACAAGCAAAAGAAAAAATGCTATAATGTATTTACAAGGTAAGGAAATAACTCCTTATCAAAATCAATCAAAAGAAAGAGGTGTTTCTTATGACAAACAAGATTACTAAGGCTGAGATGTTCGCACAGATTAAGGCAGTTGCAGGTGTAGCACAGAACGCTGATATGGTAGCGTTTCTTGACAGAGAGATTGAGCTTGTCAACAAGCGCAATACTCGTAAGTCCTCCAAGCCGTCCAAGACACAGACTGAGAACGCTGGCATCAAGGACTCTATCGCAGAGGTTCTCGCCAACGCTGATGGTGGTATGACTGTTACAGAGATTGCAAAGGCTCTTGATGGTGACTACTCCACTCAGAAGGTGTCTGCTCTGCTTCGTCAGATGGACAACGTAGTTAAGACCTATGAGAAGAAGGTGGCTCGTTTCACCCTCGCCTAAGAGGCACAACAACTGAATATTGTCAAGGGGCAAGGTATACAAACCTTGCTCCTTTTTTTTGTGCAAAATTACTACTTGACAAATTTAATCAAGAGTGGTATAATCGGTGGCTCGCGGAGGGACGCCGCGAGCCATGATTTGTCAATTAGTAATACTAGCCAAATTTTTCATTTGACTTTTGTGAAAAATTACTACTTGATTTTTTCCCAAAATTTTTGTATAATACTTATAGAAAGTAAAAAAGAGGTGATAAGTATGACATACAATTTCAATGGCAAGACACTTAATATCCCCGATACTGAGATTGAAAAGTCCATGAAGTGCCTGGAACTTACTAAAGATGAGGCTATTCAGCTCTGGCTTGAAGACAACGACTATGAAGTGAATGAAGAAGTCGAAGAACTCACCGCCAAGGCAAAAGCAAACAAGACAGACCGAGTACAGGCATCCGCAGGCAAAAGAAAGAAGGCTGAGAGAGAGCGAAAAGTTGATGAAGAAAAGGGTCGTCTGCTAGGTGATATTAAGGTACTTCTTGAGGGGCTTGGTGCTGACATCCACAGCGTAAAAACCGAAACTGAAGTCGCTTTTGCCTTTAATGGTAGCGAATATACTGTAAAACTCACTAAACATCGCCCTCCCAAGGCATAAAGCCTCTCTTTTCAAGTCAAAAACCGCTATTTTCGGCGGTTTTTGGCTTATTTTAGGCTCTTGGTGTCGGCTTTTCGGTCGAAAAGCCGACAATTTATCTATTTTATGCAAGTTTTACATATTTTTTGAGCGATTTTTGTGCAAAATTACCACTTGCAATTCTCCCATAAAAGTGCTATACTATAATCAGAAAGTGAGGTAAGACTTATGAATACAGCAACAGTAGAAATCATAAAGGTTTGTCCCTTCTGTGGCAAGGTTAATCATCTGATTGTCAATCAAGAAATGTATAATCGTTGGATTGATGGAGAACCTATTCAGAAAGTATTTTATATGGTAGATGCCTCTGAGCGTGAATTGCTTATAAGCGGTATTTGTCACGACTGTCAGAATGACTTTTTTGGAGGTGAGGATGATGAGTGAAACAACAAAAATTAGAATCAAGATACTGAAGGGAATGAACGCCTACATCCTTGATGTGATAGGCGATGAAGATGTATTTGATGATTGGTGGACGAACGGCGTGCCAGACTCGCCTAGTGAAGAAGATTATGAAACAATAGCAAGTGATGATAACTCTTGGTATTATGTCGTCAAGGTATTTGCTCGGTGTTGTGGTTATGAATGATGCGGCGGCCCCCGATAGGTAATGCTATCGGGGGCCGTTATTTTTTGCGGCACGCTTTTGGCTCTGCCAGTGCCGCAAAATTTTATAAAAGTCAACCCTACATATTTCACAAATCGAAACCCAGAAAATTGTGCAATTTGCACAAATCCCGAAACGTCACTATGCTTCAAGCTCTGCTCGAAGCATTATATGGCTTGGCCTCATGGAACGGCGCGCTGCCGGCCGTAGCTGCGCCGTTTTTCCGACCCTAGGCCTATATGCACTTTTTATATGGATGCTTGACTTAGATGTTTGGACTCCCGCTCTCCCGAAACTGAATATATGGCAGCAGGAGCTTGACAAATGAAAAAATTTTTGATATAATATTAAAAAAAGACTCTCAAGCTGCCGCTTGAGAGTTAAATGCTTCTGGTTCTATTGTATATATACTACTTATATGTATGGATTAGGCAAAAATGTATCCCCCTATTATTATATCAAAAATTAAGTAAAAAGTCAAATCGGCATTTTCTGCTTAGATTTTTTAACCCAACGATTCAATCTTCAAAATGACAAAAGGAAAAGCACAGAGCTTAGTAAACTAAGCTCTGTGCTTAATAAAAATCTACTGGGAGGCCGCAGAAAATATGAAATTCAAGAGCAAGTGATAACGGTAACGGGTGAGTATGCGGCAGCCGCATATAAGGTTAAGTAAATTTGCCAAGATTTTTTGACGAACGATTATTTGTTCAAAAACGCCAAATTTTTGCTCCTGCTGCTCAAGAGGCAGCAGGAGCAAAAATAAAAATCAGTTAAGAGAGTCAATGAAAGCCTTTAAAGCATCCACTCCTTTATCTTTATCATTATCATGGACTTTACTAGTCTTAGACTGGGCCTGCGCAACGATCCTTGCAAGAGTCTTAAGCTCATTTATCGTGCAATCATATTCTGCGGGCGCGTCCTTAGTCTCTATCGTGCCAGTTGCAATCTCAAAAGCAGTCATAGCATAGGCTAGATCCTCGATACATTCATGAAGGTCATAATCATCTGCGCTACCCCAGTATGCATTCCAACCAGGATTATCCTCATCTACCTGATACTGAGCACGAGCAAGCAACTTGATAATATCCTTTGCGGAAGTGCCGTTAGATAGCTCGTCATATAGTGTGTCATATAGTGACATAGTGTTCTCCTTATTATATGGGTTGATTGGTTACTTTCGTTAATTATATTATATCAAAAATTTTTGCAAGAGTCAAAGGGCAACGTTTAGGAGTTAATTTATGGACATTACTTGACTGGTCCAGCGGCACCGCACACACGTCATACATACTGCATATTATATCATATTCATACTGCATATTATATCATATTCATACCACACATACTGCATATTCATACTGCATATTATATCATACATACTGCATATTATATCATACGCATAGCATATTATATCATATTCATACTGCATATTATATATAATATAGTACATACTATACTATATATACCGCGTATAATACATATATTATAATTATAATATATATAATATTATCCCCATCACATACTTTTATATAAAGTTATTTTAGGTACTCTTACTATCGCATCAAGTATTTCAATCGGTTTAAACTGTTCATTAATTTTCTCAGTTAAATAATTCCTTCTTCTCTACTTTTCCAAATCAAACCATATAAAATACCTTCTTTATGTTCTTCTTGCAATAGTAAAGTAGCATTTACAGTCCCCCTACTGCAATTATATGCCCCCATTAATAACTTACCTACAACCCCAATAGTACAATTATAATTATCTCCCCTCATCAAAATATTCAGTATTCCCCCTATTAAATTCATACGCCCCCAATATCCATTTCTCTATACCCTCCATATGCGGCCGCCCCCGATCAATTAAGGCGACCCCCAAAATTACCATCTACCAGCGGCGCTCGCTCGTAAAATTCAACTTTTTCAACTGAGAATTCAGTTGAAAATTCAGTTGAATTTTTCTGTTTCAATTTTCAGCTTATCTTTATCGGTTTTCTGATTCAGTTGAATTTAAGTAAAATTCAACCAAAATCATTTAAAATTCAACAAAATCAAGTATTTTTACACAAAAAATTCAACAAAAATTCAGGTCAACCGCCTCGGGTCATCTGAATTTTTTACTGAATTTTATTAAAATTCAAATTTTTCAACACCATTTTCAGTTGAATTTTTGCTTGAATTTGAATTTAAAAATTCATCTAACCCTATATCATCTGGAAATAACTCATCTGAATGATCTAGCATATCTCCAGCTGTTATTTCAGCTCCTGCTTGTTTCCAACCTTCATTACTATATAACTGTCTATCTTTAGCACCAAGAATCCTATTCAATTCAGGAACCTTCATCCCTCTTTTTCTACCTTGATAAGCAGCTTTTCTACTATATAGACTTTTCTTATTTTTAGCAACAGCTTTGTTATGCTTATTAATTTTAGCATAAGTATTCTGCATATTCATAACTTGCGGAGCTACTAATTCATAAAACATATTAATCTTATCATCATCAGAAGTTGGAATATCTCCACCATAAAGACCATAATACACCAAATTGCCAAAAGCTTCAACTTGTTGTTCTTTTGTCCAATTTCTGGTAGTATCAGTCCATTTCTTCATAATCTTAACACTATCTATATCATTCATGGCGGCCTCCTTCAAAAATATCATCTAATGCCGCCTGAAGTTCATCAGTGCGTTTATAAGCCCAGCAAATTCTATTTTTATGCTTTCTATCTATCTTCTCAAAATCTGGCTTTATATTATAATCCGTTTCAAGACGAACTCTAAGCCACATTGGGAAAATATATCTATATAAACTATTTTCCATGTCATACCCTCATTCCTCCCGCATTACACTTCAACTCTTTAACTTCTTTAACTTTACACATGACTTTTACACGGGATTACTTTCATTAATAACCTTTATCTAACAAATACTCATTTAATCTTTCAGCCTTATCTGCTGTCAGATTTCTAACTCCTCCAGTAAACTTATATATCACATCAAGCCCTATCTCACATTCTTGAGCAATCACTTTATATGATATATTAGTATCAACTTTATAAATCTTTAATCTATGTAATAATTCTTTTTGATCCATTCTATCATCTCTCCTTGCGGTTGTCAGTTTTTTTCTTTCGACATATATTATAAAAAATAAGCCTAAACACATTTACTTACTTTGTCCAACGGCTTCTTAAAAAATTTTTCCCCCATTCCGCCCACTTTTCCTCAAAATTCGTCCTATCTTCGTCGTAAATACGTCTTTCCCGACTTTACAATCTCTCTCTCCGAACTGGGAAATTTACTTAATCCCGCTCATTTTACATATATGCAGCGAAATCAATCTTAATCTTATTCTCGTGTCCCTTAGGACAATAGAACTTGTTATTCCATGTGCGGCACTCCCTCTGGTAGTACCACCGATTGCAGACCTCACAAAAGCAAGTTCCAGCCACAATGTGGCCCTTTACCTGGACCGCCGCATCTCTAGTAATACCGCTTACTTTCATTCTGTATACCTCATCCCATCAATAAATCTCTCATGTGCATCTACTACTTGCTCAAGACCATAAACTTTATTTGAAAGGTTTTCATACTGAATATCATCAAGTGGCCGCAAAATCTTCACTATTTCATTGAGGCTGGCCGCAATGTCTTCAAGATAAGGTGCATCACTTACCTGCACTACCATTCCCAAATGACGTTCTTTTCTCAAACTCTTCAGCTCTCTAAGCCATGCCGCAAGCTGTTTATGTTCATCACCACATTTATCTCCACAATGCTGAGATGCAACTTCTTCACAATGCTCAATAGCGTCATCAATGTTTCTTTCAATACCGATTGTCTTGATTGCCATGTTAGTTCTCCTTTTGTATACAATACTTCATTTTTTACCTTATATATATTATAACAAAGATTTTATCCTTTTGCAAGAGTGACGCCAACCAAGGGCGGCCGCCTTGAAAATTATAAAAATTTATCATATAATAAATATAGAAAATAGAAAGGAAGTGTAACATTATGACATTAAAGAAACTTTTAAAGTACCTCGACCCTCTTACGGATATTGTAGTGTGGTCTAATTTTGATAAGGGTACACCTGACTATAACGATGAGCCTGAGTTTGAGGGTTCTGTAATGGATTGCCCTTGGTATCTTGCAGATTATAAACTTGTTGAAACAAAAGAAGCAACAGATGGTTATGATGGTATGTGGGTTGCCTATGATACAAATAAAAATGGCGCCACTATTCCTAAACTTATTCTTGAAGTTGATATGAAGGCGGATCTTAATGATAAGTAAAGCATTTACTTGTAATTGCGGATGCGGGAATACTCTCGTCATTCATATTTTTGACGATAGTATTTCCTTGTTCTTTGCGGAAGCTTGTGACCATAGAGCCGTTAGAGATTTCTTCGATTATATCAAAGGACATAAGTGTCTTTCAGATGTGCTCTTAACTGATAACGATTTTGATGAAATTGCTAATCTTTTAACAAGCGTCATTTGCGAAAACACACCCGTAGAAAATTATAGCCATATTAAATTTAATTATGATAAAGACTTTGGCTATTCAATTGAATTATATAATGACGACAAGTTTTGGCATTTCTTAAAGCATCCTGGTTATGTATATAGCCTTGAAATCAATAGAGAAATGCAGTTATATATTTTGGGAGAGATTGCGGCGGCTCGCGCTAAGAAGGCGTCACATACCACGGCTGCCGCAGGAATAGGAGATTGATATGAAGATTATAAGTGAAGGTATAAACTATCGTATTTTCGACTCGTCTATTCAGACATTTAACCAAATCCCTGCAGGAGTTTATTCTGTT